>Ga0302281_10000495_pt1 | contig 28802 bp, 23 predicted proteins | sample III_Fen_E1_2_FD_198762 | JGI IMG/M metagenome (GOLD analysis project Ga0302281, IMG submission 198762) | Peat permafrost microbial communities from Stordalen Mire near Abisko, Sweden - III_Fen_E1_2 | ecosystem: Environmental > Terrestrial > Soil > Wetlands > Permafrost | place: Sweden: Abisko...
CTTCTCCGCCACCGACCGATACACCCGCGCCCGGCGAACTGGCCGCTTCCTGTCTGCATAAACCATGCACTCATCGTTCACCGCCCCGCCACGGACAGTCCAGATGGAAACTTAGGACGCTTACGCTATACAGAATTGACATCAATGTTTACTGATGCGCATCAAAGGCGCAATTGTGCTTTTGCAAGGTTCTGCATTGTCAGTGAGAGTGCTCTGTCTGAAGGGAGGAAATAGGTTTATTCCGAGGCCGGAGCTGCCTGTCCAAACGATTGGCCTAAAGTTTGCAATCCAATCGATTCAATTTCGCGCCGAGACACCTGCACTCCATTTATGGTAGCCATGCGTTTCTGCTCGATGCGTTTGCGCAGGTCAGACATCACATCTTTTGGGATGATCCAACCTGTGAGTTGAACGATCCATCGCTCACATTCCGGCAACGATCCGAATCCTTCATAAATAGGCTGTGCAACCGATGTCTCGACCAACAGCATTCTCACTATGGGATCAATCTCAGGACCATATATACGGATGAAGTAGGCGCGGAATGAAAGCGGGGTATCGTGGAGACCAAGATCTAACGAAGATGGCTCCGCGAAGTTGTTATTTGGGGTGCTTTCCACTGGGCATTTTATCCCCACTGATTCACTCGAATGAGCCATGTCTGCCTTACTGCTCCGGCTGCGGCCTGTTGCGGATGGTGATCGTTGCTATTTGCGCGGCTCACCCGTTGGAGAAAACGCAAAACCGGAAATGCCTTCATCGGAAGCAAGAATATTTCTGAGCCGTTCTGGGTTGGCTCCGCTGCGGCATTCGGCCGCCACGAGTATTCTCATTGCCGTGGCCGGGGTCGTATCCGGCTGAAGTCGGAATATCCACGGGATGTTTGTTGATGTCAGCGTCTTGTCTGCAGCCAACGCCACCACCGGCACAAAACTTTTGAGCGCCAATTGCTCAGCCAGATGGCTGGAGTCGCGATCCAGTGCGAGTATAGCTAATGCGTGATCGTCCATCAGCGCCTTGACCAGCGCCGTTGATGCCGCGCCCCAATTCTGATCGCTTTCTACCGGCAACAGTTTTAACTCACCTCCTTTGATGGCGAGCGCCGCAATCTCGGCCTGCATCTCCGGCGTTGCAATCACCGCCGCGGCTTTGGGCCCGAAGACAACGATACTCACTGATCCTGCCGGCAGATTCTTTTGATGCGGCCCCACATAGCCGACACCATCCTTGCCCATCCGCGCATAGGGCACTTGCGTGGCAACGGGCGCCGATTGCGCTGAAGGAGGATTCTGCGGCATGGCCGGCTCCTGTTCGGCGGGTGGTGTCTTTTCCATCATGGCAACGTGGTAAGTAATCGAGCCATTATGTACCGTTCCCAGGTACAAAGTGGCCGTGTTTTTCAGGTTTGGATCGAAGATCATAGGTCCGGTCACGCCATCGTATTCTTCGACATTGGCCAGCGCGTCGTGAATCCGCGCCCGGTTCAGTCCAGCCTTGCAAATCGAATCCAGCAGCAAATTCATCGTATCGTAGGCCATCGAGGCAAACTGCTCCGGCTTTTCGTGAAACCGGTTCTCAAATCGGCGGTTGAAATCCATCCAGCGTGGGTCGTTGCGGGTGGGATCGTAGGGGTAGACAGCCTCGAAGCCTTCCGCGGCATCGCCTGCCTCTTTCAGCAACGTGTCACCCAGGGTGCGAAACGCGCCGAACACTCGCTGCTTCATCCCTGACGCTCGCATCTGCTTTAGAATTGCGGCCGCCTCCAACTCGTCTCCCACCAGAAAAACGGCATCCGGGCGCGAACTGCGGATCACTTTCAGTTGTTTGGTGTAATCCTTGTCACCTGGTTGAAAAATCTGCTCCATCACCACCGGATGGCCTAGACGGCGTGATGCATCAAGGAATTTCGGAAGGCCATAACGACCGTATCGGCTGCTTGCCCTGAGTACCGCCACGCGCTTTAAACCTAGCTCGGTATAGATGTGGCGGGCAAGAGTCAAGTACTGTTGCCGATCATCCTGCATCGTCCCGAGGAACCAAGGAATGGTGGTCTCGGGAACCGTAGGATCGGTATTGGCAGAGCTGACGACCGGAAGCTCCGCGCGCAGGGCCACGCGCAGCGCGATGTGCGTTGACTCGGAACTGATCGAGCCGAAGATCGCCCAGACCTCTTCGTCGTAGGCCATCTTCACCGCTTCATCCGATGCTGAGCCCCAGATCGCCGCGTCAGTGGGCCGGACATCGCCATAGACCGCCTTCGCCTGCCAGTTGTTATAGTCATTGTGCAGCATCAGTTTGAAGGGCTTGCCCCCATAGCCGCCGCCCGCATTGGCCTCTTCTATCGCCAGTTGTGCGCCATGCAACATACGCTGTCCAAGTACCGATTCGGAGTTGTTCTCGATCGGCCCGAAGAAGCCGATACGAACCTCGGTCAGATCCTTGGGATCGGGGATATTCCTTGCCGCACCCATATAGATGTTGGGACGCGTGTAGTTGGTGTCGTAGGGTGCCCTGAATTTGGCATAAGGGCGCATATCCGCCGGCTCTCCCGCATAGGGCGTAACTTCGCGGTCACGTGGAGGTCCTGGAGGATGCGCGCCGCACTCGCATACTCTCTTTCCAGTGTTCGTGTCCATAGCCTTGATCGCATCCTGACCCAGACAACGAACGGCCGCACTAACGCCCACAACCCCGAATAGTACCAGCAACCATTTCTTGCGCATCGGACAACTCCTTACCAGTTTCAGCTTGTTAATCCGCCATGAGCATCAAAGTGAAACAACGATTTGGTCTCTTAGGGCAGACGAATCCCGTGGCTCAATCCGTCGGCTGTCGCAACCCAAATATCGTCCCCTTGAAAGTCGATGCCGAGCATATAGTTGTGAGCTGGCGCCGTGGTCACAGGAATGGACGTTACCACGCCCTTTGCATCGCGTACCGTCATCTCCGGCTTGCCGTCTGTGAGCGATGGGCGATAGACGGCCCAGTTCACACCGTCGTAATAAGCCAGTCCCTTGTCGGTGCAGAACCAGGCGCGATTGGCATCCAAGCCTTTGACCTGATTGGTAAAGTTAGATGGAAGTCCGCTGTCCTTGACAAGAAAGTTGTGCCAGTAGCGGCCATCATAGTGACTGTCACCGAAATACGTGGCCGTCCATAGAACATTGTCTTTCTCGATATAGCTCACAGAGGTGACGATCTCATGGATCAGGCCCTGATCCTTGTAGAGCACCATCTCTGTCTCTCCGTCGGGATCGTCGTACCTGTCCCACTTCCCAGTCTTCTGATCGAGTTCGAGAACGCCGCTGCCCCATATTCCGTAATAGACCTTGGTAGGCGTGGCCGAGACAGCATACGTCCAAATCTCGCCCATGGGTGTGTTGCGCTCGTTGTAGAGCGACCACTGATTGGTGTGCAGGTTCAGTCGGCAACCGCCGGCGGCTGTAGCTATCCAGACGTTCTCGCCTTCGACTGAGATGTTGTAAACCACATCGTTGCTCAGCCCCGAGTTCATCTGTGTAAAGCTATCGATGTGTCCGCCCGAAATACGGCTCAGACCGCCCATTGTTCCGGCCCACACATCGCCGGTGCGCTTGTCCAGAGCAAGAGAGATGACGGCGCGTTGCGCCAGTCCATCCGCGGTTGTGTATACCTTCCAGGCATGGTTTTCGTAAACAGCTAATCCATTATCCGTGCCCGCCCAGACGCGCCCTCCATCGACTAGCACCGCGAAGACGTGATTGTTGGGCAAGCCGTTGGCGGTGGTGAAGTTTTCAAAGCGATAGCGCGGCATCTGCGGAGACGCGGGCACCAGCGGTGCGGCAGACGCCGCTGACGCGGCAAAACCCAATGTTCCAGAGGCCAGAAGCATTGCAGTCATACAGAGCTTTTTCATCACATCCCCCTTATCGAGTCCTGAGATACTCGATCAAATCGTTGAGTTCATCCTTGGTCAGATCGTTGGTTCTACCGTGCTTGTCGTCCGAGTTGTAAATCGTCCATATCTCTTCGAGCGACCGCGCTGAGCCATCGTGCAGGTAAGGTGCTGTGAGCGCGATATTGGTCAGCACTGGTGCCTTCAGAAGTCCTGTATTGTCGTTGGGTTTACGCGTTCCCGCGTCGAAGATTTTCTGATTTGAGCCTTTGGGACCGCTGTGACAATAGGAGCATCGATTGCCTTCAGGGATCGGCTTCTTGAACTTGTCTACCGCGCGCTCGAAGATCATTTTCCCTCGTTCCTGCGCCGGCGTCATCTCGCCATTTGCCAGCCGCCAGCGGTTGGGGCGCGGAGGGATACTCCGAACGTAGACGGCCAAATCGGCAAGCATATGATTGTCGTAGTTCTCTGAACGCCAAAAATATTTTTCGGTTCTCGGTCCGCACTCCGTCGGAATGTTTGGATTGGTTCCGGTCCACTTATATGGCTCCGTGTCCGTGATGTCCTCAAGCAATTTGTTATCAACAGTGTTGCGACCAAATCCGTCCGGTTCCAGGTTCCATTGGATGCCGTCGAAGGTGGAATCGATGTGACAACTGGCGCAACCGATCTGGCCCTGAAATGAGTAGCGCGAGGTATAAAACATCTGCTCGCCGCGACGCAGTGGTGATACAGTTTTCGTTCCACGTAACGCTAGATTGGGAACCATGATCTTCTTGTGCTTGTCAATCAGGTCCTCCAAATCTTTTGGGGTGGGCGCATATTGACTCTGCGTGCGGCCATCAACGTGGCATTTTGAGCAGGTGATATTTCCCTGTTTGGCGCTGCTCGCGATATCAAAAGCGCTGTCGTTGGAAGATTGCGATGTGATCGTTTTGGGTTCGGCCAGCATGATGGTCGAAACCACACGATTGGTACGAGTATTAATCACGCTCACGGTGTCATCAAGACGGTTTGCTACAAACAGCCTGAGGCCATCGTGTGAAAGTGTCAGCCCGCGTGGATTTAATCCAACGGGAATGTGCGTCACGACATAGTTTGCGCTTGCAGAGAGATCCTGCGCGTAAGGAGGGTTGTGCGTGTGAATGAAGCGAAGCAAGCGTTGCACATCGACCACCGTCACAATCTCCGATCCGCCGCAGGTAACATAAATGCGCGATTTGTCCGGCGCAATAGCCACACCGAAAGGTTGCGAAGCATAACGCTCCAACTCATCGAGCGGAACCTCGACGGGCGTCTTTCCCACATCCGCGCCAAATAACTCGAGCGAATAGGTGAATGCGCCGCCGTGTTCCACATGAGCCAGAGGCACAAGGTTCTTGGGATGGTATTCGGCCGCAACGCCAAGGCGGCCATCGGCGGAGAGCGCCACATGAAAAACACCGGCAATCGCGTGCAGCGGTATGCGATCCACCACCACCGCACGCACCGCATCGATCACCGTGATTTCCGACTCCGGCGCTATTCGAGTTTCCAACCCTGTGCGGCGCGGAATAATCTTCGGGTAAACATGAGTTACATAAATGCGGCTGCCTTCGGGCGAGAGTGCAAGATAACTTGCGCCGCGCCCAGCTAAAAGTCGCTTCTCTTCCACACCAGTCTGAGAATCGAGAACTGCTATGTCGCCGCTGATCCGATTGGCCACGAAGAGCCGCTTGCCTGCGTGGTCTTCAATCACGCTCGACGGCTCTGCGCTCACTCGCCAAGTATTGGCGACTTCCAGCTTCTTCGTATCGATCACCGAGAGAGTGTCGTCCCAGGAGTTTGTCACAAATAACCTGTCGCCCTTGGGAGAAAGCGAGAATCCACGCGGTACGCGGCCCACTGCAATGCTTTTGATCACCGTGAAGGTGGCCGCATTCAACACGCGCACCTCATTGCTTTGCTGGCAGAGGACATAAAGACGCGCGCCGTCCGGTGAAGGCAACACCTCAAGCGGCGAAGCATAGTCTTCCGATGAGTTCGTCTCCGGTTGCGCGGCAGCGCGAACCGGCCTACCTGTCCAAAGGGCGGTCGAAAGCAATGCCACGCCTACGGCGACAAATCCCGCACACACTCCAAATCGAAATCCATTTTGCGCTTGCCGGCTCATTTAGGCTCCTCCACAGTAAGCACACGATCCGCTGCCTGATTCTCGAGCGTCTGCGTACGTCCACTCGGCCAGTGAACGATGAGTTTGTCCACAGTCGTCGCAGCGCCCAATCCGAAGTGCAGGCGCTCCTCGTTTTGCGAGAGATAGCCCGATCCAGCCACGCGTTCAGCTGTTTGGCGCTTGCCCGCCGAAAAGACTTCGACCTTTGCTCCGATGCCGTCGCGATTGCTCTTCGCTCCCTTTAGCTTGATTGCAATCCAGTGGCCTGTATTCGTCGAAACGTTGTGCAGCAGCGTTCCCTTCGATCCCAGATTCACCACGAAAGCATCCACTTTCCCATTGTTCTCGTAGTCGGCGAAACATGCGCCGCGTGCCGTTGTGCGCACGCTCAGCACCGACCCGGCCTCGCGCGAAACGTCCGCGAATTTTCCGTTCCCAAGCCCACGAAACAAAGTGTGCTCTTGTGGAATCAGGTGAACCAGACCGCCGTGAAAAATGAGAATGTCGAGTTGGCCGTCGTTGTCGAAGTCGTAGATGCCCGTGCCCCAACTCGCGTATTGCGCGTTTGCCTGCGAAACCCCATTCTCCGCGCCCAGATCTTCAAAACTTTTCTTTCCCGTGTTGTGCAATAGCCGGTTGTAGCGCCCGTCAGTCACCCAAAGATCCAGCCATCCCCTGCCTTCGAGATCCGCAAAAACAGGGCCCATTGATGAAGTCGATTCGCCATTCTGGCCATAGGCGGTGTTTGTATCGCTGCCAACCTCTTCAAAGGTTCCATCATGCTTGTTGTGAAAGAGGAAATTCTCAGTGCGGTCATTGGAGACATAAATGTCATCCCACCCATCATTATCGAAGTCCGCGGCCGTGACTCCCATCGTTCGGCTCACATATGCGCCGATGCCCGACTTCTCGGTTACGTCCGTGAACGTGCCGTCGCAGTTGTTGTGGTAGAGCCTATTGGTGTCGCCCTCGTAATCCAGTGGTCCCGGATAATTGGTCGGCGCATAAAAGGCGCGATAGGTTGGATCGAACTTGACATAACGTCCCACGAACAGATCGACGCAACCGTCCTTGTCGTAATCCAGCCACGTTGAACTGATCGCCCATCCGTCCACCTTGATACCGGCCTTCTTCGTCACATCTGTAAAATGTCCATTACCGTCGTTGTGATAGAGAATCGTTTTGCCGTATCCGGTCACCAGCAGATCGACAAAGCCATCGTTGTCAAAATCCGCCGCTGTCACGGCCATTCCATACATATCGGGATCGAGCCCGGCGCTCTCCGTCACGTCGGTAAAGGTTCCGTCGCCGTTGTTGCGATACAGATGATTGTGGGGTGGGGTCGCCGGCTTCACCTTCAGCGGAAACGGATGCATCGAATCGTCCAAAGGCCGCCCGTTCATCACATAAAGAGACTCAAGGCCGGAATTGTTGTAGTCGAGCCAAACGCAGCCTGCGCCGGTATCTTCAAGCAGAGAACCCATCTGACGCGATCCAAAGCTATGCGTAAAGTTGATTCCAGCCTTGTCGCTTGCATCTTCAAAGCGGATCACAGGCACTACTTGCGGCAGTGGAGATCGCGCTTGCGCGCCATGAGTGGGTTGAACAATCGGAGCAGTTTGCGCAACGGCCATCGAGGCTGCACCGATTAGAAGAAGAAAGCGGAATCTCATCTCAGTTGCCTCCTGGCGTTCCGTGTTGCGCTTCGCGCAGTTCTTTCACGCCTGTAAGATCGGCAGGCGTTGTGGTGTGCTGCAGTACAGCCGGCAAGCGATTCTCCGATGTGCGCTCCGGTCCCGTGTGGCAACCTGCACAGTAGCGCTGTTCTCCGCGGCGAATCCAGAACCATCCGTGTTCCTGCCGTAGCACTGCACCCTCCGCATCAAGTAATGCAAAGCGAATGGGCTTGTCGGCCGGAGTTTGCACAAAGAAGGAACCATCTGCCTCCACAGGCGCTGTGCCTGTGACGACAACGCGACCTTCAGCGTCTAGCGTCTCCAGTCGCACCGATGCAGGCGCAACGCGAAGGTCGCCTTCGCGCGAAAGGCGCGAATCGAGGGCAAGCAGATTAGCGTAACTCCAATCATGCAGCCCGGAGGGGTGACGCTTGGGTGCTGTACGCGTTGCAACAAGAGCAGGCTCGACAATTTCCTCGCCGCTCTGAGCCAGCAATGTCGTGAGCGCCCCCGCTCCGGATAGTGAAGTATTGGGCTTCCAGAGTTTCAATGCATAGTGCGTTCCTGCACTGGGTCGCGTACTCATCAGCCATGCGCCAGAGGCCGTCTCGGCAATCGCACCGGCATACTCGGCGCGTGGCGCAACTATGCTCTCTTCCTTTGCCAGAGGCGACGTGAACTTCGCCATTGTTGCGCCATGTGTGAACACCACATCGCCAGAGATCAACTGTGTTCCTCCCCAGCGAGCCGTGCCGTGATCGCAGCGGTAGGATTCAACTCCGCTTCCGTCCGAGTAAACCAGAAACAGTTCCGGCGTCGCTCCGGATCCCAAGGGGAAGTCGGCTTCAAAGAGAATGCGGCCATCCTTCAGCACAAATGCAGGTATTGCGCTGGCAGGCAGATAGCTGAGCACCTGGACTGCGGAGCCATCCAATGGCGCTTCTTCAAGTCGATAACCCTTATCAGTGCGGTGCGCATACACCAGGCGGCCGCCGGGCAAATAGAGCGGACGAATAGCGTCGCTAGCATCCGCGACAATCTTATGCAGCGAATGGTCTGCCAGCGTCAGTTCCCATATCTGCCATGGGTCGCCTTCACTCCTCTTGCCCGCGAATAGCACAGTCTTGGCATCGAAGGAAACGTTGGCGTCCGCTGTAACCGCGAAGCCCGTCACCAGCGGCTCCGTCTTGCCCTGATGCACAAGCAGTAATTGCGCGCCCTTGGGAAAGCGTTCATCTCCGCGTAAGGCCGCCAATGGCTCATAGACCGGCGCGGCAGTGACGATGATATCCGATGCGGGACTTTGCGCTGATTCGGTTGTGAAACCGCATACCAGCAGGAGCGCACACGGAGCGGCAATCGCTATAACTCTTGTTTTGATTTTCATGCAACAGCCTCTATCGGTCGGCAAAATGTTAGTTTTGCGCTTCGCGGTGATCTGTGTCACAATGACAGCACGCACCACCTGAACCCATGAAGGGGATTGCGTGATATGAGGAACGCTCCATCCAGACTGTACGGGCTGGGTTTGCGAAGCATTTGCCGGCCAATGACTGAAGTTCGCATTCTGCGCGCAGGTTGACGCACGCGCAACAAAGAGTGCAAGAATACTGGTCGTTCGTATGTTCATCGGACTGCCAACAAGCATCAAGCGTGCGGGCGGGTTGGGCAACAAACCGAAGATGGAGACTTGGCTGCAACTATAGATATACAGAGTTGATCATCTCTTTTGTTGAGCATCAATGCCAACTATAGATGTACTTCCTCCTAAACCATTTGACGGATGTCAATATCATTCGCTTCCAAGATAATGTAATGCGATCGGTACTCATTCCAATGAAGACAGGCGCTCATGAGCGATTTATGCGCAGTGTCACCGCACAACCTACCGATTCGCGTGCTGGTTGTGGAAGACCACCATGTGGTTCGACAGGGACTGGTGGCCCTGCTCAATGTAACCGATGGCCTTGAAGTCGTCGGCGAGGCTGCGGATGGCGTCGAGGCCATCTCTCAATTTCGCAAGTACCAACCGTCCGTCACGCTGGTTGATCTTCGGCTGCCGCGTCTGAGCGGCGTCGAGGTCATCGAGCGCATCCGCATGGAGACCCCGGGCGCGCGATTCATCGTGCTGACTACATACGACGGCGATGAGGACATCTATCGCGCCCTGCAGGCAGGCGCGCGCGCATATCTGCTCAAGGGGATGACCTCCGAAGAGTTGATCGCGACGATCCGCTCCGTCCATTCGGGAAAATCGTACATTCCGCCAGCAATTGCCATGAAGCTTGCCGAGCGATTGGGCACCGAAGAGCTGACGCCGCGGGAGTTCGACGTGCTGGAACAGATTGTGCATGGGAAGAACAATAAAGACATTTCCACCGAGCTAAAAATCTCAGAGACCACCGTCAAAACGCACATTAACAGGCTACTGGGCAAGCTTGGCGTAACGGACCGCACTCAAGCTGCCACTTCAGCAATTCAGCGCGGCTTGGTCTCGCTCGAAATGTCCACTCATCGCATTCACATCAAATAGAACGATCAGTAGAAATCATCTGTGGCCCATCAAGTTTTCAATCGGACGGCACAAAATGCCGGTTTGTGGGCCGCTCCAATCAAAAATATCCAATGTTCAAAAACCGCCCCCACTGCTTGGTGGGTTTGCGGATCGGTTAAGCACTGTTCCCACCAGGTCGCTCAACTGATCGGACGTAAAATGGTTGCCTTCCAGGTTTGCAGCGAGGCGTCCATCCCGATCGATCACCACGGTGTGGAATGAGTGTGTAAGGTATCCTTCATTGTTCCAGAAATCCATTCCAAACCTCTCGGCGATGGCATGAATATCGGTCAGCGAGCCGGTCAGAAAGCGCCAGGACGACCAATCAGCCTTCCATATGTCTGCATAGTGCGCCAATGCCTGCCCCTGATCCTGGTCGGGCTCAATCACAATGGTCAGCAGCATCAGGCTGTGCCCTGTGAGCGAGTGATAACGGTGGCCCACTTGGGCCAGGTTGTTGGAAAGCCTAAAGCAGTAATTCGGATTCGGGCAGCGGGAGTAGGCAAACGAAAGCACCACCACCATCCCTTTGAAGTCGTCCAACTGCGTCGGCCGGTTTGACTGGTCGGTCAGTCTAAAATTCGGAACCAGCCCGCCGATGGGGATCAGCTTCTGCGCTGCCGTGTGGTCCAGTGCGCGGTGCAGGTACGTGAGCCGGCTGGCCTCCGTGGGTTCGGACTCATAGTTCTGCACGCTGATAGGCTCCAGGTGATCCGCGAAGTCCTTATCGCCCTCTTCCACCATGGTGAAGCGTACTGCGCCGCCGGGCTGGAGGTTCTTGAGAGCCCCAGCATCGCGCACCCGAAAAGTCATTACCATTGCATCCATGTAGTTTGGGATGGCATCGCACGAGACTTCGATAGTTCGACTAGCCGGGTCCGCCTTCAGAAGGACTCCCTGCACTGTATGTGGATCTCCGGCCGCGGTAGCCATCGCCGCAGGGACCAAGAGAGCCAATGCCAGAAACGCTCGCTCCATTTTCATTATCCTCTCCTTGTGTGCAATTTCGCTTGAAGCTTTCAGTTGCCCTTCTTTGCTGCCGCAGTTGCCGTGGCCGCCTTGTTGTTTCCTAATTTGAATGGGTGCCGCTCGAGCTTTGTGTAGCTGGTAGCAAATTCTCTGATCTCGATATATTGGTCCTTTTCTAATCCGGTAAAATGTTGCCGCGTGCGCGTGGTCGGCCACCAGATGTCAAGCGCAATTTCGTGCGCGTTAGGTCCCAGCCCAATGTGCTGCTCCATCGGATTGCCTCCGAAGGAACTGGTCTGCCCAACCGTCCGGTAGATGGACCGCGGCGCGGCGTTTCCGTCCTGCACCGTAACATGAATCTCCGCCCCCACGCCGGAGCGATTGGTCTTGACGCCCACCAGTCGCACATTGAGCCAGTCGTTTTTGTTCCCCGGATTCTCGAAGACTCGGACGTTGTGCTCGTCTGGAGGGATTGCTCCCCCGACCCTGGTCAGAATGTCCTCGTTGCCCTGGCGGGTCAGGTCGGCAAAAACAACCGCATGTCCTTTGTGCCACTCCCCTGTACCTGAGGACTGGGTGATGTCCACAAACGATTTGCCTTCCTTGTTTTTGAACAACACATAAGGAACTAAAGCCGTGAAATTTGGATTTCCCGAACCGAGATAGACATCCAGAAATCCATCGTTGGTCAAGTCGCCAAAGTTGCCGCCCATGGGCATATAAACTTTGTCCAGCCCCACCTTCTCCGTCACGTCCTCGAATGTGCCGTCGTGCTTGTTACGGTAGAGTTTTAGCGTCTCGGCGTTGTGAGGCATGCCCACGTAGGTTCTCACCGTCTCGTCCATCACCATCAGATAGCTGTCGACAAACAGGTCGGGCCAGCCGTCGTTGTCGTAGTCGAAGAACCAGGTGGCAAAGCTGAACATAGGAGCTTGTACGCCAGCCTGCCGCCCTACCTCGGTGAATGTGAGGTCACCGTTGTTGTGATAGAGAAAGTTTTTTCCTTGGAGGTTGGAGACATACACATCCATAAAACCGTCGTGGTCGTAGTCTGCCGCAGTCACGCCCTTTGCAAAGGTTGTCTGGTCGATCCCCGCCGCATGGCCAATCTCTTCAAACGTGCCGTCTCCCTTGTTGTGAAACAGTTGTGCGGGGGCGTTCTCATTGGCGAGGAACAGATCGATATTGCCGTCGTTGTCAAAGTCCGCCCACACAGCCTCCTGGGTGGCCGTCACCGTCGCTCCCAGCCCACTGGCATCGGTCACGTCCGTGAATGTTCCATCGCAGTTATTGCGCAACAGTGACTTGCGCTGCGGATACTCCCAACCCCCGCGCGGAATGAATATGTCCATGCAGCCATCGTTGTTGTAGTCCACCTGCATTAAGCTCAGGCCGCCCAACTGATCTTGCAGACCGGCTTCTTTGGTCCTGTCGCTGAAGGTTCCGTCGCCGTTATTGTGAAAGAAGTGCAGTGGCTCGCATACATTCATGCTGGTAATCACCACATCCAGCAGCCCGTCGTTGTCGAAGTCATCCACAATCAAGCCCCCGGCTGCTCCAAATACATTCAGGCCAGCCTCGGCAGCGCGATCCACAAAGCGCCCGATGTTCTCCTTTGACTTGAAATTGCTCTCGGGAATCAGATAGGCGGCCGGCACGCCTGAAGGATATTGGCCCAGCGTCGCATACGACAGGTTCAGCAGCCATCTCACTTCCAAATTGTCGGGCTTCTGCTCCAGAGACTTTAGAAAATAACTGATAGCCTGCTTTGACTCGTCTGTCTTTTCAAAGCTCGCATGAGGGTTCAGAGGCGGAAAGATATCCAGATCGCGCGAGCCGTTATAGATCCCATTCTCCATCTCCGACCAATGCAGATAAGTGGCGCCAATACTCTCAAGCAGATTCGGCATGTACCGGGGGTCTACAGTCTCGGCCAGTTTCATCGCTGCCTTCCAAGCGTCGATGGACTCAGGCATCTCACCGCTGAATGCATAGAGCTGCGCAAGAGCGGATTCGCCCTGGATCATCATCACTTGTTGCTCCGTGGTCATTTGGGTGCCAAGCACCGATTTGATTGCATCTCGTATCGCCAGTTTTGCATTCTGGGCCGTTCCTGCACGGATATCGCAAACTTGACGCATATCCCGGGGCCACCCTTCCGGCTTGGGATATTCTCGCATCGCCGCGAGCGCTTCGGGATAGCCACCAACCGTTGGGCCAGGCTGGATCACGCCTGTCGACATCAGTGACTTTAGCCGATCCATGTTCAGATCTTCCAACGCAGGCGCGTTTGCCAAAACTTTGAGGATCGCAAAGCCAGAAGGAAGTCGCACCACATCGGTGAGTTGCCCGACTGTGCGGCCATTCAATGCCTCTCGCAACTCCAGGCGCAGGCCCTTCGGGTCCATCTTGCCCAGGTAACCGCCATCCACCGCAGTCGCGTCAGTGGATTTTTCCTTTGCCAAGACGGAGAAGTCTGCGCCCGCATTCAGTTGCTTCAGCACAGCCTCAGCGCCGGCCTGTGTTGGCATGACGATAATGCCAAGATCCAGTTGGGCGGACACGCCGCCTTCCTGTGCCACAGATGGTAAGGCACTTATGACCGTCAATAACAGCAACGATAAGAACGATGCGATTCGCCGGGTGTAACTCAAATATTGCTTCTGCCGAAGATGAAGCATTGACCACCATGAAAAAGAGAGTCCTCGCGCAGTAAGTTCCCTAGCGAGCTGTTACTTACGCTAGCGCAGATTTGCGCGCAATGCTCCCCTCAATAGGTGGACGGCAGATGTCCATCGAAAGGATGAAGGCAGCAGCAATGGGGCAGTTTGTTGCCAATGTGGGGTCCGATGTACTGAACCCCACTCTTTGTCGCGGGCACCAGTCTTCTTGCCATGCAATGTGCTGCCGTTTTACGTCAGACTGGTATGGCCTGCCCGATAAGTTTGAAACGACAATAGACATTCACGTGAATCGCCATCCCCTACCTGCAATCCACCGGCTACGAAGGCATTTGCATGTCATTTATCAATTGATTGAGGCGCTTTAAAGCCGCGTCATGCGCTGAGAACGACTCTTTGACATTCATGTAGATGACCACTTCGGAATTGTTGAGGCTATCGTGGGCGAGAAAAAACTGATCGAATGAGTCGTCTAATGCTCGCAATTCGGCCTTCAGTTCGCGCCGTTGGAACGAAGACGCAACCAGCGACTCTCCTCTTTTTCCCCGAGTCGCTTTCTTCAGAGCGCTCAGGTTCGCGCTGTGTGCCTTGAGCAACGATTTGTCCAGGACATAACCCCGACTATCCCGTGCCTTGGAGACCGCTTGAAAGCTGTTGTTGAGCCTGAGTACGAGCGCATGCAACGTGAGCGGATTGTCGGTCTCTCCGAAAACCGAGGAATGCGGCGCGAGAGTGCCTTGAGAAGCTGAATCGCTCGGCGTCTGAGCCAAACAGACTGAAGCCAATGCAAACAAGAAGAATGCGCAAATCGGATTGCTTTTCATAGTGGTTCCTTTCATTGGAGGCGGGTTCACCGTACAAATTTCAAGGCGAACTGAAGGACACGCGGAGCCTGCGCTTCCGTGATTTGACCGAAAGCAGGTGAGTTCATGTCGAAAACGGGCGGGATCAGGTTGACATGGTTTGTCACGTTGAAGGCTTCAGCCCGGAACTGCACTCTTGATCTGTCACCAAGAGCAAAGCTCTTGTCGAGTGAAGCGTCCAGACTCCCATAGGCAGGGCCATCGACGCTGTTGCGCCCCTCGTTACCGAACTGCCCGGCGTTCGCAACCGGATCGAGCCGCTGAAATGCTGAAGGCGACACCCATTGCGACACCTTGTGCGGTGCTCCCTTATTCGGGTTACCGACGACGTTGGGCCGGTCTCCGAACATGCCGGAAACTCCGGGGTGCGGCGCCTGCAACGAGACATTCGCAGAATCGTAGACCGTGAAGGGAGTGCTGGAATTTACGGCCAACAAGGCACTGAATTGCCAACCATCCAGAAGAACGCGAGACGGACCCGTGAAGCTGCGCGCAATGGGAATTGCGTAGGTCACGCTGCCGGCAAAACGATGGCGCGAATCGAAGAGCGAGCGTCCGTGTTCAGCCTTCAGATCCTGGTTGTTCTGAGCGATGTCAAGCTCTCCCAGCACCATCCAGGGAGCGGGACCGGACATGTGAAGACTCGATGAGTAATCCAGATTCTTGGAAAACGTGTAGGCCAGTGTGTAATTGAAATCCTGCGCGCCGCGCCGAGTCAGTGAAACCTGTGCGGAGTGGAAGGTCGAGTTTGCATTTCCTTCCACCAGCCCGGCGGTACCCTGCGTGCAGGTGCCAGTGGTCAGCGTGCAGCCGGAGTAGAGCCGCCGCCGAGGAGAGTTCGCGAAAGTGGCGCCGGCTTGATAGATTGCAGGATTCGCTTCGACCAAACGTGGCAAGCGAGTTCCTTTGGACCCAATGTATCCGATGGACAGGTTCTGCTTGCCCAGGCTCTGGTCGATGGTAAAGTTCCAGTCCTGCGCATAGGGAGGCAGCAGGTGGCTATCGATAGTAAAGGTGGACGCGGGCAGAGCAAACTGGCCGGGAGCAAACGGTGTGGCCACGGTGCCGAGCGGGTTGGCGTAGTTGATCTTTGTGTATCCGGTAAGAGTGCGGACGACGGTCTGTGGAAGCGCGCTGCTGGTGGCGCGGAAAGGCATGCCAACGCCATTCAGCAATTCATCGTAGAAGATGCCATAGGCTGAGCGGATTACAGTGCGGCGATTCCGGAACGGGTCCCATGCGAAGCCGACGCGCGGCGCAAAGTCACCCTTGAAGATGGGCGCAATAGTGTCGGGTACGCCGGAGTCGCCGGGAAACAGAAGGCCGTTTGGAGCGTTAGGGTAAACGGTGGATTGGTGGCCCGGCGCAAACTCCATCATGCGATTGTGAATGTCTCGGAACGGCGTCGTGATCTCGTAGCGCACGCCGTAGTTCAAAGTAAGCGTCGAGCTGATGCGGTACTCATCCTGCGCGTAGGAGCCCAACTCCCAGCCACGCAGATCACGCGTGAAGTCGCCCCCGGCTTGGGTGAATATATCCGGCTTGCCCAGCAGGAAGTTAGCCAGCGAGTTGTTGGTGTAGCCCTGAACGGTAAAGGAAAAGGTGCCCGAAGCAAAGTTTGCCTGGTAGCCGTTGAGTTGTTCTCGGCGGAACTGAGCGCCGAAGCTGGTGACATGCTTGCCCTGCGTGTGTGCCAGGTTGGCGCTGAAAGCGTAGTCGTTCTGTGTGCTGTCGCGCGGGTTGATGATCGGGTCGCCCACGTTGGAGTAGCCTTGGGTCATGATCAGAGGCGCGCCCGTGGCCGAGGCCCATGTGGAGGCGTATCCAAAGCCGAATGCCTCAGGGCTGAAGCCGGAGTGGCGCTTATCCAGGATGACGTGGTTCCGGAAGAAGCTGACATTGGCAGTCAACACCGTATACGGAGAAAAGGTGTGCGTTTCAGTGAATCCGCCCAAATGTGTGTTGGCGGAGTAGCCAACGGGAAACCCTGGAACATCAGCGCCGAGTTCCGAGTACGGGCTGCGAAGGTCCGTTACCGAGTAGCTGTAGCGCGCGCTCAAAGAATCCGCGCTCCGCAGCAGCCAGTCGGCTTTTGCGCCGCCCTGGTCGCTGTCGTACTGGCTCAGGTTTGTAGTTTGGGCCAGGTGTGGATTTTCAAGCGTGTTGGGACGGGGAAAGTACTGAAGGTAATTGGCGGTGATCGCGTTGATCTGACCGGAAAAATCGTTGCCGGAGGGCGTTCGGGTGGAATTCAACAGGATGGGCGCATCGGCCGAGAAGTCGCCGCTGCGTTCGGCCATCGTCGGCACCACCACTCCATGCGTGATGTCCTGATTGTCGCGGAGGCCTTCGTAGTACATGAAGAAGTAGGCGTGGTTATGTATGATGGGACCGCCGACTGTGCCGCCGAACTGGTTCTGCTTGAGCTCTTCCTTGCGCGGCGCGAAGTAGTTGTTGGCATTGAGCACGTCGTTGCGCAGGAACTCATACAGCGTACCGTGCAACTGATTTGTGCCAGAGCGGGTAACGATGGTGGTAATGCCGCCGTCGGTTCCGCCGAATTCGGCCGGCGCGGTCGTGGTCAGAATGCGGAACTCGGCCATCGAGTCGGCTGGCGGACGATAGGCGTATCCTCCATCCATGCGGTTGACGTCTCGCATGCCATCCACGAGGAAGGTGTTGGACTCCGGACGCATGCCGTTGACTTCATAATTTTGGCCGACTCGACGGAAGTTGTTCTGCACGGTCAAACCCGCAGAGGTTGGACGCACTCCAGGCTGAAGAATGCCGAGCTGCGCAAAGCTGCGGCCGTTGAGCGGCAGATTCGCAATCTCGGTCTCGCTCACCACGGCCCCTTGCGCGATCTCATTGGTTTGTAGTCCAGCGGCCTCGGCGCTGACCTCCACGGTCTGCTGTTCCGCAGCGGGAACCAGCTGTACAACTATCTGGGACTGGTTTCCGACATCGAGATGGATTCGCGAATTGACCCATGTGGCGAAGCCGCGCGATCGAACTTCCACCCGGTAGTCGCCGACGAATAGCTGCTGGAACGAGAACTCGCCATTGTTGTCGGATCGTTCAACGTGCTGCTGGGCCGTTCCGATGGATGTGATCACGACTTCTGCACCGGGGACTACGGCCTTGGTTACGTCCGTGACGACGCCCCGTAACGAGGCGGTTGCGCTTTGCCCCACGGCTGCATGTGGCAGAACCGTGATGGTCAACGCAAGACATAAGAATAGAACAATGCGTTTCATGAAGTGGCCTCACCTTTTGGTATTCGTGTCAATCATGCTATTCCCGCATATGCCATTAGGGAATCGACGCAAAGTTGGAACTAAAGCTCATCCCATGAGTGGAGAAGGCCCGCCATTAATGGGCAATCTACGCCGTTCGATGGAGGCCGAATCGTGCCTTCAGGATGTAGAGATCGATAGAGGTCTGCTGCTAGGTTGGAGTCTCCCCCTTGTGACGGCATCATGAAGGGTGTCGCCGCAAGTTCCATTTCCTGGCACAATCAGTCCATTGCGCAAGCGAAAACGATTTGATTTGAACTTACGGGAAAGGACGGATACTCGGTGCCACATATCGCACTTCCCCCTGGACTACCAGGAATCCGCGGAGCCATGGCGTTCCGGCCGGAGACGGCTCATCCCCTGAATGATCTGGCGGAGGTTCTGCTGCATGAAGCGAACAGCCTAACGCCGGCAGAAAGAGAACTGATAGCGACCTACGTTTCCTATCTCAATGACTGTCACTTCTGCCAGAGCGTCCATGGCGCCATAGCAGCGGCGCATATGGGAGGCGATGAAGAGCTGGTGCGACGGGTTAAGGCAGATTTTGCCCACGCTGCCATCTCTGACAAGCTGAAGGCGTTGCTGGTGATTGCCGGCAAGGTGCAGCGTGACGGCAAGCTGGTGACTTCAGAGGATGTAGCGCAGGCACGCGCCCACGGAGCAACTGATTTCGAGATTCACGATACGGTGCTGATCGCCGCAGCGTTCTGCATGTACAACCGCTATGTGGATGGTCTTGGAACCGTGCAGCCACAGGATGAGGCCCTCTATAGGGAGCGTGGAAAGATTACGGCCCGCGATGGGTACGTCAACACGAGCAAAGCCTACCTGCCGGCTACTCCGGCGAAGAACTGAGGAGATGAGATGGCGCATATCAAATTGCCTGAAGGGATGCCCGGCATCAGTGGAGGATTCGCCTTTCGCCCGGAGACCGCAAAGCCCATGCGTGAGTTGGCACATGTACTGCTGCACGAAGCCAACAGTCTTTCGCCCGGAGAACGCGAGTTGATCGCAACTTACGTTTCATCGCGCAACGATTGTTATTTTTGCCAAACCAGCCACGGCGCGGCCGCAGCGTGTCATCTCGGCGGCGACGATCTGGTACTCCGCGTGAAATCCGACTTTGAATCAGCGCCCATATCTCCGAAGCTGAAAGCGCTGCTGTCGATTGCGGGCAAGGTTCAGCGCGGCGGAAAGCTCGTCACCACGGAAGACGTGGGGAGAGCGCGGCGCGAGGGCGCCTCCGACATTGAGATTCACGATACGGTGCTGATTGCGGCGGCTTTCTGCATGTACAACCGTTATGTAGATGGCCTCGGCACCTGGCAGCCCCGCGACGATGGCATGTACAAGCAAATGGGACAACATCTGGCCGAGCATGGGTATTTGACTTCTTCACGATAGATAAACACAATCCCGGCCTCCACAACGCGCGGCGAACGCGCGCGTGCACATAGTTATGCGCATCTAAATACGTACCGCTCCAACCTGAGATTGACCTTATCTTCCATCGGTCGATGCATGACACTGCACCGACAAAATCGCTAGTGTTGATGCGTGCAGCTTGCAGGACGGTTTCCTGTGCCGTACTCAGGTAATCTCATCTGCGCGCTTCCCGCCAGATCATTGACGTGCATGGAGTGAATTCACCTGAACTTTCATGCAAAGAAGATCAAGGTTCCAACACAGTTCCACCCTTTCTGAGAGGTCAACACATATGAACGCAGTTTGCAAAGCGCTGCTGCTTGCAATTCCATTTTGTGCCTGTATTCATGCCCAGCAGATCACAGGCAACATCCGAGGAACCGTTACCGATCCCAGTGGCGCTGTGGTTCAAAGCGCCGTGATTACAGCGCGGCAAACGGATACAGGCCTGTCACGGATCACGACGAGCGACCGCAATGGCAACTACATCCTATTGGAATTGCCGGTTGGTCACTACCGGCTTGAGGCTGTGGCGAAGGGCTTTCGGGAATATGTGCAGGACGGAATCACGCTCAGTGTCAATGAGACGGCATCCGTCTCGCCTCATTTATTGGTAGGGTCTGAAACGGAGCAGGTTCTGGTGAGCGCCGACGCATCGTTGATTGAGCCAACCGTCACCAGCATGGGCAAGGTCGTTCAAGAACGCGAACTGGAAGATTTGCCGCTGAATGGACGCAATTTTTCGCAACTTGGCCTCTTGCAGCCGGGCGTGGTTCCTTTGACTCCTGGCGTAGCCGAAGCTGGCGGATCCTTGCGCGATGGACAAGCCTATGCCGTGAATGGTCAACGCCCGGAGTCGAACAACTTCCTGATTGATGGAGCCAACAACTTTAACGGCGTGGATGGCGGATTCATCTTGAAGCCGCCCGTTGACGCCATCAGCGAGTTTCGCATCATCACGCACAGTGCGAATGCCGAGTTCGGCAATGCGCTTGGCTCAACCACAAACATTCTCACACGTTCCGGCACCAACCAGTTCCATGCGACGCTTTGGGAGTTCCTGCGCAACGACGCGGTTGATGCCAACAACTATTTTGCGCTGACCAAGGAGCCGCTGAAGCAGAACCAGTTTGGCGCCACGGCGGGTGGACCCATCAAGAAGGACAAGACCTTTCTCTTCGGCTTCTATGAGGGCTTCCGCAATCGGCAAGGGGAGACGGCGCTGACCACCGTACCCTCGGTGAAGCAACGCACCGGCGACTTCTCGGAACTCTGTCCCGAGGGGTTTACTGCCGGCATCTGCAAAAATTCCGCTCACCAACTCTTTAACGTCTTCGCCAACGCTCCGTACCCAAACAACCTGATTCCACCCGCCCAAATCAACTCGGTTTCTACAACCCTGCTGAGCTTCTTCCCGCTTCCAAACGACGGAACAAACCTATTTTCGGCGACGCAAAACTTGAGCAACAATACGGATCAGTTTGGCCTCAAGGTGAGCCACTACCTCGATCCTCGCGACACTCTGAATTTTCGCTACATGTTCAACCAGCTATCGCAGCTAGATCCACTCTCCCCTGGCGGCGCTAGCGTGCCGGGTTTTCCCGTGGGAGAGGACCAGCGTGCGCAGAACTTTGTGGCAGATGAAACGCACACCTTCTCAACCGCGATCATCGCCATTGGAAGGTTCTCCTTCCTGCGAAACAAGTTCCTCTTTGGCGAGCACGAGGACCATCAATTGCCGTCGAGCCTCGGTTTCCAGTACACGCCGAGCCTTGAAATCGCTGACGGACCTCCCTTTATTCAGGTAAACGGCTATGCCTCGGTTGGCGACCCCATCACCGGTCCGCGCGATACTTACGAAGACGTTTATGATTACTCGGCTTCGCTTAGTTGGGTGCGCGGAAAGCACGACTTGAAATTTGGTGGCGGCTATCAGCACCAGGGAATCAATGTGCTGCAAGGCATCGCGACCAACGGCTTCTTCGTCTTTGCGCCCTTTCCGGTAACAGATGCGTTCGCCAGTTTCCTCACCGGCCAACCGGTCGTCTTTTTGCAAGGGATTGGCAACTTCTCGCGCCACATTCGCGGCAACAGTGCGAACGGCTATGTGCAGGACACCTTTAAGGTGAACTCGCGATTCACCATCAATGCCGGCCTGCGCTATGAACTGCCACAGCCGTATACGGAAACTCACAACATGCTTTCGCTGTTTGAGCCAGGCAAGCAGTCCACGGTCATGCCCAGCGCGCCAACGGGTTTGCTGTATCCAGGGGATTCCGGTGTGCCCGCAGGCCTCATTCCGACCGATAAGACGGCCTTTGCCCCACGGATTGGCTTGGCGTGGTCGCCGGACAATCAGGGCAACATGCTTGTGACAGCTTCGTATGGAATCTTCTATGAGCCCTATTACACGGGACAGGGCGGGCCGTTGCAGGCTCCCATCAGCGCTCCGCCTTACCTCGGTACACCGCAGGTGAGCCTGCCAAATTTCGCGAATCCATTCAACGGCAATCCTCCAACCGCGGGCGCCTTCTCGCCATCGCTGACCAATCTGACACTGGCACCCGCACTGACACTGCCCTACACACAGGATTGGGACCTGAACCTCCAACGCTCGTTTGGCCGCGACTGGCTGTTCGAAATTGGCTACGTCGGCACCAAGGGTACGCGCCTGCCGCGGTTTATTGAGGCAAACCCGGCGGTGTTTGTGCCCGGCTCCAGCAACGGCCAACTCATTTCCAATTCAAGCAACGCCGATCAACGGCGCCTGTATTCGGGCTGCACGCTTGCCGATTCACCCAGCAATTGCAAATTCTCTTCGACAGGAGAAATTGCAGGCATCGCCAACTCCTCCTATAACGCGCTCGAAGCCAGCCTGCACAAGCGCTTCAGCCACGGATTATCGTTTCTCGCATCGTACACATGGTCCAAGGCGATCGACGACGTGTCGTCGCTCAACATCACCGGATCGGCCGCAAAGCCGGTTGCCGGTGAAAACGATTTGGCTCAGGATCCATTCAATCTAGCGGCAGAACGCGGGCTTTCTCTCTTTGACGCGCGTCACCGCTTGGTTGGGAGCTACGACTGGGCGCTGCCCTTCTGGAGCCATCCGCGCAATTGGTACCAGTGGGGTCTCGGTGGCTGGCAAATGGATGGAATCGCCACGTTGATGAGCGGTACACCGTTCACGGTCTTCGACTCAAACGACGTCGCGGCCGAGGGCAGCGCGCCGGAGATCACCGGGTTCTCGGCACAGCGTCCAAACCTGGTCGGCAAACCCAACTCAGGTGCGCATCAGGTTGGCGCATGGTTGAACGCGAGCGCATTCTATCGGCTCGATCCGACGGCAAATGCCGGGCAATTCGGAACCGAAGGCAGAAACGTCAACATCGGTCCGGGCTATGCCGACTGGGACTTCGCCGCACTCAAAAACATCCGCCTCACCGAATCCAGCCATCTTCAGTTTCGCGCCGAGATATTCAACCTGCTGAACCGCTCGAATTTCCGGTTGCCTGACTGCGACATTAGTTCTCCAACATTCAACCACATTCTTGCCGCTCAGGCTCCACGTCAAGTGCAATTTGCTTTGAAGTTCATGTATTGATGAGGCCCGCCTGGCCTACGGCCTCAGAGCAGCGTTGAAGCAATCGATTCGGCCATTTGCCGTGATGCGCGCTTCAACGCTACTCGCAGGTTCATATCAACCATTTGAAACCAGGGCATACAGCCGGAATCGGGTGTTGATTGACTTCTAATATTCAAGCCGCGCACCCCGTAGGGATCGCACCGAGTACAAGGCCGCGCCTGGAGCCGTCGTCCAGCAACATTCCCCTGATTCAGGAACTCGGCGCAAGTGTCGAAGTGCGGGCACTGTTCGCGCGATACCGCGAGCGTTTTGCCCGGACAGAATTACCCGGCATTGTGCTGTGCTTTGCCACGAACGCCGCTTTGCTTGAGGGCATGTTGAAGATTTCCGAGGGCCTGTTGTTCGGCCCAAGCCTGCTGAGCAGCCGGATCAAGGAAATGATCGCCACGTATCTGTCCGCGAAGAACGCCTGCTCCTACTGTGCGGAAAGTCATGGCGTAATGCTCGAAGCCCAGGGTGCATCCACGCAGCAGGTTTGCACGCTGCGCAACGGCGAACTCCAGCCTCAACAGTTCAGCAGTGCCGAAGTAGCGCTGCTGACCTTTGCAGAACAAATCAATCGCGCCTCGTCCAGCGTTACCCGCGACGATGTGCGGAAGGTCATGGATGCTGGTTGGACTGAGACGCAGGTGGCCGAGGCGGTGCATATCGCGGCTCTCTTTGCCGCTTTCAATCGCATCGCCAACGGCTTCGGATTGGCCGCTCCGTTCTCGGATTCCGAGTGAGGACTGCAATGGTTGAACAGATCAATCCGCGGCGTCCCGCGCGTGGCGCCTGGAAGGCAAAACCGGAAACCTTGGCGCTGCTCGAGGTCTCAGGAAATCCGATCAATGGTCTCGGTGAAACGATCCCGCGCAGGGCTTCGCCCTTCTTCTGGCATCCGCCGGACCAACATCACTGGGGTGGCTTGCAACAGCTCACACACGAAACCTCGCGCAAATGTCCAGGGTCGATGGAGGCCTTTCAAGGCGCCTACGATTATCCCCGGCTGCTGCCTGTTGCAGAGACGCGAATTCAGGAAAATCCCCAGCAATTGACCGAGGCACTGAAGCACTTTGCTCTCTCCCATGAGGCCGATGACGTTGGTATTGCCGCCATGTCTCCGCAATATGTCTTCGATGGCTACTCCGTGGAGCACCCAACGGTAATTGTGCTGGCGCTGGCGCACAACTACGAGCGCCTGCGCGAGGTTCCCTCCGATGAAACCAACGGCGTGGGCGTCTCTGATGTGGGCGATCAATATTCCAGAGGCACTCGATCCTCCTATGCACTCGCCAACTGGATTCGTTCGCAGGGATTTGGCGCCGATCCGTATCCTGGCCCGATGGCCAGCGCGTTGCTGCTGATTCCTCCAGCGATTGCTGCCGGACTTGGGGAACTCGGCAAACATGGCTCGTTGATCAGTCCTCGCTTCGGCGCTGGAGTGCGGCTGGCTGCTGTGACCACCGATATGCCGCTCATCTTTGATAAACCCATCCAATTCGGCACCGATCAGTTCTGCACAAACTGTCAGGTGTGCACGCAAAACTGCCCGCCCGGAGCCATCACGCCTCAGAAACAAGTCGTTCGCGGCGTGGAACGGTGGTACGTCAACTTCGACCGCTGCATTCCTTACTTCGCCGAAGCTGCATCCTGCGGCATCTGCATCGCAGAGTGTCCATGGACACGCCCATCGGTGCGTCCGAAACTTCTTGCAACCATGGCCGAAAGAATGAGAGCCGAATGAATACGCACACCCCATCTGCCGATCAGGAAAATGCGATACGCTATCCCGGATGGGGCGTGCTCGCCGCCGCCTTTACCGGCGTCATGGTGAGCTTTGCTCCAATCGTTCCTTACACCTTCAGTCTGTTCCTCGATCCACTCCACGAGGCTTTTGGCTGGAAACGGGAAGCCATGGGCGGCGCATTCGCTCTGGCTGCGATTACGGTTGCGCTCGTTTCACCGGTGATCGGTATCCTGCTCGACCGCTTTACTCCGCGCCGCATCATTCTACCCGGAATTATCATCTTCGCCTTTGGCCTGGCTGCGCTCAGCAGGCTCACTCCTAACATTGTCCAGTTCTACGCCTCGTTCTTTGTGCTCGGACTGGTGGCCAATGCAACCGCGCAATTCGCCTACACGCGCACCGTGCTTACGTGGTTTACCACGCACCGGGGAATGGCACTGGCTTTGCTGCTCACCGGCAGCGGTGTCGGCTCTATACTGTTCCCTCCACTTACGCAGTGGATGATCCAGCATCATGGCTGGCGCAGTGCGTATCTATTTCTTGGCTGCATCGCGCTACTTGGCATTCCGCTCACCGCAGTCCTGGTGCGCAATCGGCCCGAGCGTCCGGTACTCCAAGCGGACAGCACCGCCGAAAGCAGCGCAACGGTCGCAGTTGCACTACGTGCTTCGGTGTTTTGGATATTTGCCGCGATCACCATCCTTTCAGCCTTCAGTGAGAACGGATTGGTCACCAACCTGACCGCGGTACTGGCGCAGCGTGGAGTCCTTGCATCGAGCGCCGCGCTGATTCTTTCCATACGCGGCGGGGCCGGCATCGTGGGAAGGCTGTGCGTGGGTTATGCGCTTGACCGATTTTCCGCTCGGCGAATCCAAACCCTCGTGCTGGCGCTCACCGCCATCGGAACCCTGATTCTTGCCTTCGCTGGTACTGGCGTTACCGCCGCAGTGGGCGCGACCGCCCTTGGAGTCGGCCTTGGCAGTGAAGCCGATGTTTTGCCCTATTTGCTTGCTCGCTACTTCGGGCGAAAAAACTTCTCAGCTCTATATGGTCTCACTTGGACCGCCTACGCCATCGGCGGCGCTACCGGCCCCCTCTGGATGGGCCATATGTACGACAGCGCGGGCGGCATTTACAAATCTGATTTCGTTGTCTTCCTTGCAGGCATTGCAAGCGTTGCCGCCGTGCTCAGTCTCTTTCTACCGCGAATAACCAAGCTGTCAGAACCCGAAATGGAGATAACGGCATCTTCTTCAGTTGTCGTGGAAAGCTAGCCAGAGCTTCCACTTTTCAAGCAAGGAAAGGACCGCCAGCAATTAAGAATCCGAACAAGTGCTGTTTCCCAGCAAAAGACGACTCTTAAGTGGCCAGAAATCCCCTGTGGGCACGCAGCTCAAGCCGCAGTTCTTCACGCAGCGCCTTACTCTTCTTGAGGCGCGCGAAGAACTCGTCGAGGAGGCTGACAACTATGGCATTTACACTGACGCTCTCAGCCTCAGCCCAGTCTTTGAGCTTGGTGCTGACCTATGCGCAGACTTGAAGGAGTTGAGGAAAGGTCTCAAGCATCAGGGAAATGAGACCGATTTCGATCAAGCTAAACCCATGGATGCATATTTCGAGAATCTGCTACCGCTTACCCCACTTGAAAATCAGTTGTCTTCCGCGTCAAATTACAAAACACCGCGTCCAATACGATACCGCTGACCGCTGTAGCGGGCACTCCACCGAAGCGAGGGGAAAGATGGCAAGCAACTCGAATCGATCCCGGCGAGAATTATCGCACTTTCATGCTTGCGTCCACTGTGGCAACGTTTCGCGTCGAGATGAATTCGACGGCACGGCGGTCGCCATCGGCATTTATCCATGCTCGAAGTGCGGCCAAGACGGCCCGCTCAACATCGTCATTCGAGACGTGGATGCCACTGTGGCCAGCACACACGATCCCGCTCCAGGTAGTTCAGCCGGCTAACGCAGTGCTTCGTTTTTGTGGAGACTGCACCTTGACCAGCTTGCGCCCTACTGCATGAACGAACTCGCTCGTCAGCCGCCTTTTGTTATCGGTACGCACCGCCAATCTGGTTATGAGTTTCGGGTGCTCCTCGTTCAGAGGACGGACGGCAATTTCATTGCTGGAAATCCGCCATGCAGCTTCGCGCGTCAGGAACGCCGCGCCCTTGTGCGCTAAGACAAGCGCTGATGCCTCCTCAGCAGTTGTAAAGGTGTGCGTGTCGGGCGCGACGATGTTCTTTGCGGCGGCCTCAGCCTGAATCATCTCAGTGATAAACGGGTTGATGTGCGGCGCGGGAAGAATCCACTCGTGTGTCCGCAGATCATTGAAACTGAGTTCAGCATTCCCGGCAATGGCGTCGCTTTTCGGCAAGGCAATATAGCCAGGCGACTCTGCAACCGACAAGAAGCTGAGCGATGAACTATCGGGGATTGCCACTACCAGCGCCAGATCAAGATTCCCAGCGGCCACCATGCGCGCGAGTTCGTGTGAGAAATTGCTCCAGAGCTTCACTTTCAGGTTGGGAAAAAGAGGAAGCTGAATCGACTGCATCGCCGTGATCAGGAACGGATCGGCATAGACTGACCTGCCAATGTGTAGTACTTCGTCCGCGCCATGCAGTGCAGCCCTGGCGTCAGTGACTGCGCGCTCCGCGTACATCACGGCACTGCGCGCATCTTCTACAAAATGCCGCCCGGCGTCGGTCAGTTCCACTGTCTGATGGTTCCGCACGAAGAGCTGCATCTCTATTTGAGATTCAAGCTCGGCAATCCGCTTGCTCAGCGTCGATTGGTCGATACGCAGCCGCGCGGCTGCACGGGAAAAGTTCAGTTCTTCGGCTAGCACGATTGCTGCTTGCAGAAGTCGCATCTCCGGTAGTGCCATACCCGTCCTCCCGGCTAAAAGTCCAAGGGCAAGTAATGGTTATTTCCGAGCAACACAATCGTGACGGCTGCTTCGTTTCTCTCTACTGAACTCCTGAATGGCGCGGCTACTGATCTGGACGCAAAGATTCCGCGCCGGTTTCTCTTATTGACGCTTGACCGAAAAGAAAGTTGTGGTAGTGCAATCAAAACTTGCAATAGCTGCATTGATGCGCTCCGTTGGCTCTGCAACAAACGGGAGGTTTCAGGGGAATGAGCAACCGCGAGGCCCATCATGCCGACCATCCTTCATGAGCGTTATTCCTAATCGGAATAACGCTCTGCGCAGAATTCATTAGACAGTTCGCTGCTACTCAACCAACCTATGAACTGAGCCGGGCACTACAGGGTTCTCTGGATCGAGAGAGTGAAGGAGGAGCAGTTGCATGAACTCAATGCCTGCAATTCAATCTGTGGCAGCAGGAGATCCACTTCTGACAGCGGAGGAAGTCGCGGCGAAACTCAAGGTCAGCACGGATTGGGTCTGGGATCATTCGTCGCGAAAAATGCCTTATTTGCCGGTGATCCGCATGAGCGATGGTGTGCTGCGCTACCGCGCCAGCGGTATCGAAGAATTTCTGCGAGAGCGGGAACATGCCTCCAATTTGCGGCGCAAACGCCGGTAAAATAGAGGTAGCCCGTTTTCCTCCCACACAGAAATCGAGGAAGCGATGGGTAAATCGCATCAGAAGGGATGGGTGTCGATTCGCGGCAAGAAGTGGTACGGATACTTCCGCCGTACAGTGATCGACCCCTGCACAAATCAACCAAAGACCGTCTCTACACCGGTCGCGCTCGGACTGAAATCCGAGATGACCAAGTTCGAGGCGCGCGAAAAGCTGGAACTCGAAATCAAGAGGCTCACCGGACAGATCGCAGAAGATGGGGTTGTAAGAAACGGCAGCGTCACCTTCGATTGGTTTGTCCAAAATCGCTACCTGCCACTGAAAGAGGGGGATTGGAAAGAAGAGACGGCCAAGGTGAAGAAGTTTCTCATCAAGGC
>Ga0302281_10000505_pt1 | contig 28517 bp, 17 predicted proteins | sample III_Fen_E1_2_FD_198762 | JGI IMG/M metagenome (GOLD analysis project Ga0302281, IMG submission 198762) | Peat permafrost microbial communities from Stordalen Mire near Abisko, Sweden - III_Fen_E1_2 | ecosystem: Environmental > Terrestrial > Soil > Wetlands > Permafrost | place: Sweden: Abisko...
CCACCGACGGTGGAAAGAGTTTAAGCCAAAATCCATTTGCTTCATTGTCCAGCGACGGTCTGCCACCGGCACCAGAAACTTTACCAACGGGCATCACACCGCTGGCCAAACCGGCGCGAAAGCATCGTGGTCGGGTGGACATCCTTCGGGTGAAAGCCGGGCGTGGCGGCAAGACGGTGACGGTGGTGAAAAACTTCGTGGGCATCGGTCTGCCGGAAAAGGAGCGACTGGCCAAGGCGATGCAGCGCGCCTGCGGCACCGGCGGCACGGTGAAGGACGGCCAGATCGAGATTCAGGGAGACAAACGGGCGGAGGTGGCACGCATCTTGACCGAGGCGAACTTTCTTCCGGTGTTTGCGGGCGGCTAACAGGTAAAGAAAATCCGCCCCCCGTTCGGTTTCTCGTTCGGCCATTACGCACTCAAGCCCCTCCGAGCAAGGCACCAAGCTCGCCCTAAATTAATTCAATCACCCGCAGAAGGTTACTGCTGTATTTGCGATTTTCGTGAACGGTAAACGGTATCCACCACATTCCGTAGGTATTGCTCGTCCGTAATGTGCTCAACCGATTCCGGTGGAAATGCAACTAAAGACCGGAAATGTTCCCCCATGATAATAGCTGGAATCCTTGTCGCGCTCCTTTTGCCTGCTGTCGGGGTATGAGGCCTCGCGATATTTGTCGAGGATCAACCCAATCAATGGCGAGGGTTTCTGCTTTTTCTTGTCCGGGATATCGTGACGCTGTCGGAACTGGTTGGCCTTGAACTCCTCAATGTTGGTGATAGCGACTTCCTTGCGCGTGGTATTAAGGGGCAGGAAGCTGTTGCCGCCGCCCATTTGGGAGCGGAGGAAATAAAGCTTGGATTCGGTGTCGCGGTAAAGATTGCGGACGCCGGAGGTTTTTTCGAGCCTTGTCATAAGAGAAGCATGAAATCAGATGCCGAGGTGAAATTTACGCCCAAAAGGCCAAAAAGCAACCCGCTGAAGAAAGTGCGAAAACTAGGAGAAACCCCTTTAAAAGCGAGCTTTTTACCGAAGCCAAAAGTGGTGCACCCATCAGGAGTTGAACCTGAAACCTGCTGATCCGTAGACGATTCCGAGCTGCTAATCGTCAATGTTTACGGGCTATTATTGCATATTCATTGGCAATGTCAAGCGTGCGGCTTTCTGCGGACTTACTGCTGCGGCAGTGAGGTGGACTACAAATGGTCTACAAAAAGGTGGGATAATTTTTTCAAAATCGGGAAAATATTAGACCGCCACTCGGGCATGAAAAACTGAATTTTTCACCTCAAACCTGATGACGGAATATCAGCAAAAAAACAGGTTTTTGCTCATGCCCCAAGTAAAAGTAATTACAGGTCGAACACATCTTCTGATTTTCAGTTTTAAGCCGCAAGCGGCGAGGGCTATGAGCAATACCATCTGTTTCTTCTGTTATCTTTATTTCCTGCCAATGATCGAGCGCCGATAACGGTCAAGAAGCAGCGTGAAGCCTTGGGCACATACAGAGGTGGAAGCTGGTATGCGAAGCAAGTTCGTAGTTTTCTAAATCTCAAAATCAAGCGCGGCGGACTCGATTTGTTTGGAAGTTTTTTCCATAACCATGATGATAAGCCGGCCCAAGGTTTTCATCTCGTAGTGGATCGTGCGCATGGCCTCATCAAATTGCAGATGGAGCGGAATGACCGGCATGATGCGGTAGGTGTAGCGAAAGAAAATGGTGCGTTTTTCGCTATGCAAAGTGAAACGGCCAAAACGGACGCTCCGGTTGAAATCATGGAGGCTTAATGACATCCAATTAAGTTTGGCTTCGGGAATGGTTCCAGGAAGCCGGCAGATATGGGAGACGGTAAGCGGCTTGTCCTCAAACCGAACAGCACAGGGCCATGTGCCATATTGATCGCCGAGCGTAACCCGGTTCAAACGGTTGGGCGTCCGTCCGCATTCGCAATGCTTCGCACGTCCGCAAACCGGTGAATGCTTCAAACATCATTTGCCAGCCCATCGCTTCGGCACGCCGATCGGCAAACAACAGCGCGGCGATTTCATGCAGCGCATCAGTGTCGTGCGGCATGAACTCCCGGCAGTGCCGGACATTTTTGGCGCAGCAATAGCGCGGACGCCGAAAGTTGAGCGGATTAAGACGGATGAGGTCACACCGCATGGCCCAGAGGACGGCATTGCTCAAGGTGTTCATTTCCATGTCCACGGCCCGGTCGCCGCGCCCTTTCGTGGCGTTCTTCCTCCGCCACGCGTGATAGCGGTCGCACTCGACGAGGCAGATGTCTGTGGCCGGCATTTTATCCCAGAACTTCAGCAGCACGGAACAATTCCGCGTTTCCATTTCCAGGGTGCGACCAACACGGGGTTGTTTCTGGCGGTCCGGATAACCGGCTTTTTGGTAGTGCCGGACAATGTCGCCCGCGGTCACGGCCGCTTTTGCCTTGTCGACCTCAACAGCGCGAACTCCCGCCCGGCGGCGATACAATTCTTCGCGGGCGTGTTTCAAATTGGCGGTGTCGAGTGACCGCCAAGTGCGCCGGCCTTTGATGCTGGGGCGTTCAAAATAAACGCCGTTGGAGATGTTGCGGTAGAGGCCGGTTTCAACGAATTGGAACCGGGGAACGGCTGACGTTCCTTTGACGGGAATGATTTCTTTCTTCATGTTGCATTTTTCGTTTTGTAACGATTTGCAACTGAAATTTTGAAGGCGTCGTTTTCCAGTAGTGGACTACAAACTGGACTACAGCGACTTTGTCTGCGGAAGCTGGCGGGAGAAGCACCCTTGCAAAGCCTTGCAGTTATTGGCTTTGAGTGGTGCACCCAATAGGAGTTGAACCTATAACCTGCTGATCCGTAGTTGGAATGTTGCCGATTTTATTAGGTTGCGTCAAGTTGCATTATGATGTGTATTATTGGCAGTAGAAACAGGGTATCCGTAACTTTCTGACGCAACATGAAACAACCTGAGACCGTCGGTCAAAACCTAAAAAGTGGTCAAGAAGTGGCCAAGATTCTACCTGCTGAATTGCCCCGGCGCGGAGTGGCCAAGACGCATTCCGATTTCTGGAAGGCGCGGCTGGAGCGGCGTTGCTACACGCATGAAGGCAAGCTGGTCGAGGTTAGCGAGTGGTCAATCCGAATTCAGCACTTGGGCAAACGGAAAGGGTTTGCGCTGGGGACGAACAACAAGGACGCCGCCGCCATCAAGGCACGTGACATCTACTTGAACATTGTGGCCAAAGGCTGGGAGGAGGCGGAGGCGCAGTTTAATCCCGAGATGGTCGTCCGCCGCGACGACCCAACCGTCGGTGATTTTTTGGCGGCCGTTGATGCCAAGTCCGGTTTGAAACCGAAAACGTTTAGAAATTATTCGAGCTACTTCCGACGCATCGTGGCGGATATTTTTGAACCGGGCCATGGCGCGGATAAATATTCGTACCGCGACAATAAACGGTCCGTATGGTTGGAAAAAGTTGAGGCCGTCAAATTATCGACCATCACTGCCGACCGGCTGGACGACTGGCGCGTGCAATATATCAAGCAGCACGATGTGAATCCGCAGGCCCGGCAGAGCGCCGTCCGTTCCGCCAATTCGTACCTGCGTTGTGCCCGCGCCCTCTTCTCCAAAAAATGGCTAGCCCGGTTGAAGATCCGCCTGCCCGATCCGCTGCCATTCCAAGGTGTGAAGGTCGAGAAGGGCCGGGCCCCGAAATACACCAGCAACCTCAACCCAAAGCAGCTCTTCATTGATGCGAAGAATGAGCTGGCCGACACGGAGTCGGCAACGTACCTCGCTTTTCTACTCGCACTGGGTGCTGGGCTGCGAAAAGGTGAAATCGACGGTTTGGAGTGGAAGCATGTCCAAATTGAAAAGGGAATCATCGAAGTGTCGGCCACGGAACATCGGGGGGTGAAGTCTGCAGAGAGCGAAGCCGGCGTGGAAATCGACCCCGCCCTGGGGGAGGAGATTGCCAGGTTGAAGCCGCCGGGTGGTGCGGGTTTCGTGATTCAATCCGACATTCCATCGCGTCCAAATGCTGATTTGCGCTATTACCGTGCTGAACCGGTGTACCAGAAACTTTACATCTGGCTCCGCAGCAAGGGCATCAAATCGGACAAGCCGCTCCATACACTGCGGAAAGAATTTGGCAGCGTGATCAATCAGCACTATGGCCTGTACGCAGCCATGACCGCATTGCGTCACGCCGACATTGGGACCACCAGCAATCACTACACCTCCAACCGCCAGAGTATTGCCCTGCCCATGGGAGAGCTTTTGAAGAACACTGGTGGTGAACCGAAAGCGAAGAGGGGACCCAAAAATCGATGACACCCTTATCAATAATGACGTGAGCATCGGCCGCGGGGACAACGTCGGTTTTCTGGGATGAGCCTTCGGCCAAACAAGCTCCCTTTAGAATCCAGACATCTCGAGCCACGCACGCTTCTGGTGTCGTGGATGATCACAAATTCCGTTGCGCCAGTGATGCCAGTGGCGGCTCGGATGATGTGTTCAAGCTGTTGCCGGTGCATGGTGGAAGCGGGATTTGACTTCCCAGACTTCTGCGGGCGAAAGCACGCCAGCGAAGGGCGAATTTTGGCGCAACCGCTGGGCGTTCTCTGATTCTGAGCAAAGCAGATCGCGAATCTCGTCAACCGGGCGAGAAAGAATTTCCTGCCATTCAGCATAGCAACGCAGCAGGGAGGAAACGGAGGCGTTTTGCAGTGACCAGCGTGCGAGGTTGGCGCGAGCAAACTCCACCAGCTCCGGTTGCCTGTGCAACCGCTCCGCCACCCGTTGGCCCAGTTCTAAACTGACCTGATCTGTTTCAAAGTGCTTCATTTTAGCCGATTTGACCCTGTAATCATCTGTCAAAACATCGCAGGCTGCAACCCATTTTCAAGCGTGTGGCGCCTTGACCCGATTAGGGGGGCAAGCTCCGCAGTTAGGGCTGGCTGCTGCGATATTGCGCCAAACTATTGAAACCGGAAGTTTTGCGCAGAAACTAAAGTCTTTGTAGGACCAACAGAAAGTTCACCGGGGATCTCAAAAAGTGGAAAATATTGTGTTAAGCCGTCGTCCGAAATCTGCTTGTCCTACGAATTGGCACCGTTCACCATGAAGAAGTTTTAGTACACAGTTTTCATTTGGACTGGCAATTTAACAAAAAATCGGGACTGCTATAAAATGTATAGTCAACCACTGATTCTGTTGGGAGAAATTGATGGTGAAACCGTCGGGCGAATCACGGGAGGATTGTTCGCTCCTTTAATCATCCTGCTATATGGGGTGCCCAAGTGCCTTAAGATTTCACGGCGCCCTGGCACGAATCGTAAATGCGCGCTGGCCCTCATGTTCTCCTTATTGTCCCTGTGCGGATCGTATCTTTCGGGAGTCGCCATAAGGCTGTTCGGTGGCTCGGCGCATTTCCAAATCCTCAATTTCTTGGATTTTGTTATCGTCATTACCCTGGCGGCGCTAGCTCTGGGGGTTGGCATCAAAGGGCTGTGGGAATATTCCCGGAAGTCGGGCCTATACAATCAAGGGCGAGCCCAAGCCGTTTGGGCGCTGACCCTTTCGATTTTGATGATATTAATAGGGTTCTCGAACCTCATACACGGCCTGAAGATTAGATCAGCTGAAAATAATATAAAACAAGTTCCAGGAAGACCGGGTAGGATTCTGGAGTTTTCCGACTGCAATTTCCGTTTTCGTGCGCCAGAGCACCCTTGGGTTACTGTTGATTTAAGCGGACTAAATAAGGACGCCAAATTATCGTTCATGCGACAGGCACCGGAGGCCTACTTTATGATTATCCCAGAGTCACTCACCACAAAAATGAATTCGACGCAACTGGCTGAACTTGGAAAAGCCCATGTTCAATCTGCCGCCAGTTCGTTTCAGATATTCCGTCAGACGTCGCTCAAGGTAAATAATATGGATGGGATTCTGGTAGAATATGAGGCGCAGGCTAGCAAATTAACGCTTTATTATGAGCAATGGTTTATGGCAACGAACGGTTACGCCTATCAGTTGGTGGCTTACGGAGATATAGCCGACCGGAAGCTCATTGAGAACGATGCGCGTCAGATGTTTTCTCGATTCGAGGTGATTGACCCGAACCGCATTTATGCGCCAACATCGGCTGGTTTTACCACGAATTATACCTCGCCATCACATTTCTACAGCGTGGAGGTCGCCAACTCGGCCTGGCATGGTTTTCCATCGTTAAAGACAGATTTTCCCAATGCGGAATTCGGCGGGTCACAAGGCGACAGTTGCTTCACTGTTACGCCCGTATGGCTGGGAACGAATGCGGTTGACATCGAAGCGCTGGCGGCCGGGTTCTTGAGCATCATGAATATCGCCTACCCAGACAATGATTTCACCCACCGACAAGTTCAAAATGAGGCTGGTGTCACAGGATTGCAGATGGATTACAAGCGAACCATTGACGGTACGATCTACCGTTATCGTCTTAAAATAATTCACTCCGGAGAGTTTGGTTATTTCGTTGCGGCGTGGACGATCCGCAACGAAGAAAATGCCGATGCAATATTAAATGATGCGCAGGATCGGGTTAGGTTCTCGGCGCCAAAAGTGCCGCCGTTCACCAACCAGTTGCTATTTGGCGATCAAGACCTTAAAAATCAGGCCTATATTCTAAATCAAGCCGGCCTGTTCTATTTCAATCAAGAAGATTATGAAAACGCGCTGCCTTTTTTTCGGGCAGCCATCAGCGTAACCAGCACGAATACGATCTATATCAATAATCTGCTTCTGGGGTTTTGTCGCGCTGGCCATCCTCAGGAAGGTTTAGATTTCATTAATTCCCAACCGCAATCAATTTTGGATTCGCCGGATTCCCTCTGCTATAAGGCCTATTTTCAATCAAAATGCTCACTTGTCGAAGAGGCCACAACCAATTACTGCAAACTGTTTTCCAACGGTTATCGAAGCGATGATGATTTCAAAGATTATATTAACCTGTTAATCAGCAGCCGACAGTTTGACCGAGCTTTGAGTGAAGTGGGGACATACCTCTTGGCTGGTGACTCGCTGAACATCCGTTTGTTGAAAGCCGCAATTTACGAGGGAAAGGGAGATGATAGCCAAGCCGTCAACATTCTGAAAACGGAACACGACAATGCTCCATATAATTCCAAAATCACCCGCCAACTCATTAATACTATGTTGGATGCCGGCATGCCCAACGAGGCGCTGGCTTATAGCAAGGAACTGGTGCAGGATGATAAGGATTCCTATCTGTCATATTATTTGAAGGCGCGCTGTGAAATTAACCTGAAATGGTATCGTGATGCCAAGGTTTCGCTCGAAACAGCGGCCAAGCTAGAACCCTCAAATGACGACGTCAATTCGTCTTTACAATACGTCAGCGGACTGCTTGGCGAAGGCAACAATTCGATGCTGAAAGATTCAATTGATCCGGTTCTACTTCCGGTAAATCTTACTAATCGCGCAAATGCAATCGCCGGAAAAGAATTCGCCTTGGATTCGGGCGCTTATTATAAGCAATATTATCAGGCTATACACTACGACACAAACAGCGAATACAAAGTTTCAACTTATGTTCTGATTCATGTACAGGATGCTTCGGGTGTGGCCGCTTTCAGTACGTATCAAATGACTTTTGACCCTTTGAGCGAGGATATTTACGTCAATGGCGCAAAAGTTCTTGATAATTCCGGCAATATTCTCACTACTATCAAATCCTCAGATTGTTATGTGATCGATGATGTCGGTAATGACAATGTCAGCCAGCGTAAAACCCTGAACATCCCTATAGCCGGCCTTCAGCCCGGGTGCGATTTGTCTTTGGTCATTACGCGAAGGTCGGCCGGTCATCAGGATGAATTTCCATTTCTGAATCATTGTTTTTCTAAAGGCTATCCCGTTCTCATCAGCGGGACGTATCTTCATGGCGATGTAGCCGGTTTGAAAATACGCTCAACGCCGGGTATTCAGCGTGAAACCATTGGAGATGGCATTTATTGGTCAATTACCAATCCCATGGTCGACCGGTCAGAACCACTGCAACCACCGTCGGATACATATTTACCAACACTCTGGATCGCTGATGGCAGCGGGTCTTGGGAAGGTCTTGCCAGAAACTATTTGGCGTCCATCAAAGACCGAATTCAGCCTGACGATAATTTGAGGATAAAGACGCTTCAGTTGGTTGACGGCCTAAATGACAATTCTTCAAAGATTGCCGTTCTGAGCCGGTTTGTGCAAACCAACTGCACATACAAAGCCATCGAATTTGGACGTCATTCCAGAATTCCACAAAAAGCTGCTGACACCCTTCACAATGCTTATGGGGATTGCAAAGACCACGCCGTCCTGCTCCAACAGCTGCTTAAATACGCTGGCGTCCCGGCAAATCTAGCCCTTATTTCCACTGATGATCCGGTGCAGACAGACCTGCCTTCGCTGGATCAGTTCAATCACATGATTGTTGAATTGTCACTGGAAAAGGGTGAGAAGTTTATCGACACCACGGATAAGGGGTCAGACCTTTCAAATAACCCGCCAGTCGGGCTGGCTGAAAAACAGGCGCTTATTTTGAACCCAGCACAGCCTCATTTCACAAAGTTGTCTGCATACCCAATTGACGCTTCATGCATAAATGTCAAGCAGCACGCCAGCCTTGTAGCATCGTCCGACCTCAAAGTTGAAGAGACGATCACCCTGACTGGAGTGGTTGGATCCTATTTACGTGATTATTTACAAAATATCGCACCGGCCGACAGATCTGGTTCCATGCAACGTGATATGGGGCTTACCAGTGTCGTGATGACCAATTGTGACATCGAGGAATTGGAATCCCCGGGCCGGCCGCTGCGGATTACTTTCACATACGTCATTAAAGGCCGGTTTCATCAGATTCCAACTGGTCTGACGGGAGCACTTTACGCAGGTTTCGAGAGATATTATTTAATCACAGATCCTGCGGATAACCGGTCAACGCCATTCGAGCTAGATTCCCCGCTCCAGATACATAGTCAGGTTGAGTTCGATATGCCAAAAGGCTATCGCGTGATCACAAAATCAGATTCACAAGACAAAATTGATGCGCGTTTCATTTCTTATGAAGCCACGCAACAGTTGCAGAATGGCAACTTGCTCATGACTTTTCAGTTCCAAAGGCCGACCGGCCGGTATAATGCCAACGATTATCCGACCTACCAGGAATTAATGGAGCAAGTTCAGTCGTCGATGGACCACGAAATCGATCTGCAAACAAACTGAAATAACTGCCGCTAGCCAAACATTAAAGTACGTCAAGCTGTTGTCGGTGGATGGTGGAAGCTGGATTTGACTTCCCAGACATCTGCGGGCGGAAGTACGCCAGCGAAGGGCGAATTTTGGCGCAACCGCTGGGCATTGTCTGATTCCGAGCAAAGCAGATCGCAAATCTCGTCAACCGGGCGCGAAAGAATTTCCTGTAATTCAGCATAACAACGGAGCAGAGAGGGAACGGAGACATTTTGCCGTGACCAGCGTGCGAGATTTTTTCAGCCGTTAAATCTCCCACAAATGACAACGCCGCCAGCTTTGCCCCGCCGCCTCCTTTCACCCTCCTCGACCCCGCCTTTGAAAGGGCCCTGGCTTGACAGAACGGTTGGTAAAACATAGTTTTACGACATGACAAAGACCATTACGAAGATTGGCAATTCGCAAGGACTGATGTTCGATTCGGCCCTGATGGATTTGGCGCGCATCAAGGTGGGCGATCAGGTGTCCGTCAGCGTGCATGAAGGCGGTTCGATTGTGCTGACGCCCATGCGCCGGGTCATCAAGCCCGATCAGGCGGCGGCCACGGCCAAGCGCTTGATCAAGAAAAACGCCGAATTGTTTCGACGGCTGGCATGAAGCGTCCGCTGGTGTATCCCACGGTGGCAGCCGTAAAGGCCATTCACCACGAAGTGCTGGCGGCGCATGGCGGCGGCGCCGGTTTGCGCGAAGTGTCGTTGCTGGAATCGGCCGTGGCCGCGCCGCAGGCCACCATGATGGGCGAGCCGCTGTTCACCGAACCTTTGGAGATCGCGGCGGCTTATCTGTTTTACCTGTGCCGTAATCATCCGTTCGTGGACGGCAACAAGCGGACGGCGGTGGCGACGTGCTTGGTGTTTCTGAGCGAAAACGATTTGTTGGCAGAAGAAAAACTAGACGGTGAAGCGTGGGAGGCGTTGACGCTGGACGTGGCCGCCAGCCGCCTCGACCGTGAGCAGACCACCAAGCGGTTGCGAGCACTGCTATCCACCCAAAAACGTCAACGCCGATCGGCCATTTAATCCTCTAAATAAAGCGCCTGAAAGCGGTTACCAGCGGCAGTATAAAATTGAAGGAGATTCCAAAGATTCAATCCTGACATACTACCTCAAGAGCCGTGGCGGGCAGGTCTATGGACATTTTCATATATTGGAATTATATCCCGGTTACAAAGACCAAGAAATGGCGGGTGTCCGGATTGAATTTTACGTCAATCCCGTAGGTTCACGAAATCTGGAATTCGATCCCTAAAAACAGACTGAATATTCCCCGAACGCCTCGGCAAAATCCTTGGGCTTCCAATAGAAAAGGAACAGCACACGTCCGGTCCTCTCGCGCGCGAACTGGGCCTGGATTATCCTGGTGTATGGCTGTCGCAGAACTCAATGAATTCATCGACGTCGTAACGTTTATTGCCACCCTCGGTTTCCCATTCAAAAAAAGTGAGTTCTCTACAGTTTTCCTTCCTCGAAACCAAAGCCGTCTGTCACCCCGGCCGTAAATCTATTTATTGGGTCGATCCGCGATAAAACCGCTGGTCGTGTTTTGTGGTGTCATCAATGAATTGGAGTATTTGGCTGGTCAAAATACCACTGGTGACGTCGACCCAATCAAGCAGATTGGTGGAACCCTGCAACCGAAAAGGCTGGCCTGGTGTTCCGGAAAGCAACACCGAGAAACTTCCTGGGATCGGCATTCCCAAGGAGGCGATGGCAAATGCCTCTGTGTTAAATTCGCCATCAAGTGGAATAACCCGGTAATACCTTTTGGCGAATCTTTTGGTTGTTGAGTCGATGAATTCGAGCGAACTACCCAACAGGGTGTCTGTTCGGATGGTGACCCAATTCAGCATATCTGACGAAGCCTGGACGATGAAGCTCTGCCCCGCAGTACCGATGACACCGACTTGATAAGCACCGTTGGGCAGTTGGATTGTGTTCGTCGGGTTGATCGCTGGGGGGTCTGGAGGTCCTTGCACAGACAGCGTGAAACTGGTCTCCAAGCCGTCGGGACCCGCAACAACAATCTGATAGGTTGTGCCCGCCAACGCGTAGAATGAGGTTGAATCAAACCCGGATGTAACCGGAATCAGTGTGGCGAGGTCGGTGCCTGCATAAAACGCAATGGCAAGTGACGAATCGCCGCTCACATTAGCCTGAACCACTCCTGTGGCCGGTGCCGTCCAAGTGTACCAAACCGTTCTGGCCTCGGGATCAGCGCCATCGCTGGGTTCGCCGGGTTCCCGAGTCGCCCCCGCGGTGGTGCCATTGGTGCTGGGTGAAGCGCCCAGAAGCGTGATTCTCTGGCTAAAATCGTCATTAGCGGGAGGCAATGGGGCCGGAGTAAACAAAAGATTTACCGAGGCAACACCAAAACTACCGTTTACGCCGTCGAGAGAAATCTGATAGGTCTGGCCTTCCGATACTGGCAAGGCAAATGAAGGCAAAACGTACCACACTCCATTGTATGTAGCATTTCCAGTGGCGGGGTCTCTTGTAACAAGGCCCGTTAAAAAATACCCGGAATTGCTTGCGAAAAGGCCCAAATTGGTGAGGCTCGCATTGGTGTAAATGGCCACGAGCGGACCGCTGGTCGGTCCGGGTGGCCCACCGCCCCCTCCCGTGTATATCACATCATTGGCACGAGAGGTTTTCGTTCCGGGCAAATTCGCAGGTACACCTGCCTCAGCGGGTATCACTGCCAATCCGCTCGATGCTGAAAAGCCCGCCGAGTCAATGATCATGGTGCCGTTGGTCGGCGCCGTCCAAGACCACCAAAGGGTTCTGCCACTGGCTCCGTCTGGAAGATATTCACCGGGTTCTGTGGTCGCGCCACTGTTGTCCGCCACCCAATTGCTGGTTGTCCCATGAATGCTGATCCGTTGGGCGAAATTGTCGTTGGGCGGTTGGACTCTGACTTCAATCTGTTCGCTTGAGGTGGTCAGGCCATTTTGATCGATGGATTGTACTGACAGCAGGTGGCTGCCGGCCGGAACATTGAGGTAATCCATTTGGAAAGGTGCCTTCGTCACGGTTTCGAGCAGATTGGTTCCATCAAAAAAGCTGACGCTTACGACTGCTCCATCAATGTCAATGGTGCGGGCCACAATTTCAAAGCTGGCTGGCGCCGGGAGGGCGGTTTCATTCGTGGGACTGGCGATTTGCGCTTTGGGCATTACCAGTGATAGCGTGAACTGATTCGTCAGCCACCATGCACCGGCAACGGCAATTTCATATTCCGTACCGGCGGTGGCGGTGAAAGCCAAATCTGCGAATGAACTTTGACTTGGCGGAGCGACAACCACCAGATTAGAAACAATTGTGCCGGTATAAACTGCCACAGGACAACTCGGACAATGCACCCAAACGGTGCCATCGGCCGGAGCCACCCAGGAATACCAAACCGAGCTATTCACAATCCAAGGGTAAAAACTCGGCTCACCCGGCTGGAAGGTCGCGAGGTAGGTGGTTCCCTGAACTACGGGATTCATTCCACTCAAAGAAAACCGGGATTCGAAATCATCGTTGCTCGGCGGCAACATCATGGAAAGGTTCAGGGCAAAGAATCCGCCACTTCCATCCACGGCAATCTGGTAGGCGGTGCCGACAGTTGCGATAAACGAAACCTCAGAGGGACTGTTGGTGCCGATGGAGGATAAACTGGTAAGGTTTGTGCCGGTATAAACATCGACGACAGGTGTAAAATTGGTCCCGATGGCAGTGATCGTCACCACGCCGGGGAGTGGTGCCGTCCACGTATACCAAACGGAGTGACCTCCGGGATTTCTGCCTGTGTGGTTTGGTTCGCCCGGTTCAGCTGCGGCCATCAGGTTGTTTCCGGTAACAGTCAAATTCGTGCCGACCAACACGACCGCATTTGAAAAGTTGTCATTCGCCGGGATAGGTGCAATGTCTAAAGTGAAATTACCGCCGTTATCAACCTGAAACAGATAATTTGTGCCGCTTGAAGCTAGGAATGTGGCTGTCCCATAAATATTCGGGTCGCCGAGAAGCGCCAAGTTCGTCAGGGAGGACCCGGTATAAACCTCCAGCAAAAATATCCAGTTGAGATTCGCATTCACCGCGACGGAGTAGAGTCCCGCCGTTGTGGGCGTCCAGGAATACCAGACGGTGCTGCCCGTGTTAGCCAAGCCGGGTTGTCGGGGCTCGCCAGGCTCAATCGTGGCACCGGCGGTTGAGCCAGCGACGTGAACGTAATCACCAGTCAAAGCAATGGCATTGGCAAATTCATCATTCGGCGGGCTGGCATGAATGGTTATGGCAGGGGAGCTCCTGGCATAACCAAAGGTGTCCGTTGCCACTGCCGTGAGGGTGCTGTCACCACCAGCTATATTCGTCCAGGTGAACGCGAATGGCGGCATGCTAATAATGCCAAGCGATGTACCGTCCCGGAAATATTCAATTCTTTGGACGGGTTGCTCGGTGGAAGTAGGGGTCGCCTGGATTATGATGTTGGTTCCCGCTACGAATGACTGCCCGTTGGTGGGGTCAACAAGGCGAAGATTGGAAAGAACCAGTTGCAGCACCACATCGCCCGGATAACCAACCGCGGTTATATCATATGTCGTGCCCGGGGTGGCCTCAAAATTAACCCTCTGATAGCCCTGTGTGACCGTCACTAAATTTGAGAGTGAATTGCCGGTATAAACCGCTAATGTGGTAAAGGGTGTTGTGGTGGAGATCGTCACCTGCCCCGATGCTGGAGCCGCCCAGGACCACCAAATAGAATTGTTGTATTCGGTTAAATCAATCGGCGGCTCACCTAGATCCCAAGTGGCTCCTTGATCCGAGTTGGTCAATGTGATTCCGGCCCCATAAATCCGGGTCCGGTTGGCAAAGCTGTCATTGGGCGGCGTTGGAATTTGAATTGACGGATTTTGGATTGAAATGTTGACGGGCGGAGAACTGCGGCTGCGTCCAAAATCGTCAGTGCCCACAGCGGTCAATGAATAACCTCCTGCTGGGACATTCGTCCAGAGGGTTCGGAAAGGATCGTGCTTCGCCGTTCCGATGAGTGCACCGTTCTGAAAAAACTGCATCTGGCGCAAAATTCCGTCATTGGCTGTTGCGGTGGCGGTTAGCTTGACATTCTGGCCCGCCAAAAAAGTCGCTCCGTTGGTGGGGGCCCCGATCTGGATCGTTGACACCACCAGTTGCAATTCAACGGTTGAACCCAGACCAGACGCGGCAATCGCGTAGGTCGTGCCTGCCGTCGCTTCGAAGTTTACCGACGGTCCGCTTACAACTCCTGTCAAATTTGTCAGATTTGTTCCAGTGAAAACATCGATGAACTGGCCGGTGGGACAAGCAATCGAAACGTATCCTGAAATGGGGGCTGTCCATGACCACCAGAGCGACGGTAACCAGCCGCCATTGTTGACTGGCGTGCCAGATTCGATAGTCGCCTCGGCAATTGGGTTAGTCAAAGCGATCCACGTCCCTTGAATCTTTGTGCGGTTGGCAAAATGGTCATTCCGTGGTTCAGGCGTGAAATTCAACTTCAGTTCAAATGGTCCTGGCTGCAATGGGTCAATCGGGCTGTCCACGGCAATTTGATAACTCACACCTTGCGCAACCGGGACAAAAAATGAGGAGGGGTATTGAAATTGGATGGAAGCGGTACTCAGATTCGTCAGCGAGCTCCCTGTATATACGCCGACCAGCATGTTCTCACCGGCAGTGTCGGTGGCCGAAAGCGTAAAGGCTCCGTTTTCAGGTGCAGTCCAAGTCCACCAAAGTGACGCGCAGCCCGGCGTGCCCGAATGGTTGGGTTCGCCGGCCTGCCGTGTCGCTCCGCTGTTGTTTGCCTTTATCGCAATCATGCTCCCACCCAACTGCTGGCGTTGCTCAAAATTGTCATTGGGAGGCAACGGCGCGAAACTCAGGCGAAGATAAATGGTTCCGGTTTGACCGTTTGGTCCGTCCACGGCGATTTGGTACGTCTGGCCAGCGGTAACCTGAAAACGAACCGCACTTTCAGTTAAACTGCTTGTGGAGATGGCCTCCGTGAGGGCAGTTAACTGGTTTCCAGTGTAAACGTCCAGGGAGGCTGGGAAGCTGCTGGCCGTGGCATCCAGCATAACCACCCCATCGGCCGAGGCCGTATAGGTCCACCACAAGGAATGCGCGGCAGGAAAACCGGCATGGTCAGGTTCCCCCGGTTCTGCTGTGGCCAGTGTATTGTCGCCAGTCACCGTGGCGGCGGTGCCGACAATGCGGGCGCGCGCAACGAAATCATCATTGCTGGGCGCCACGGTCACCCGAATCGAATCGGATATCGTCGAAGCCCCCGAATTGTCGGTTGCCACCGCAAACAAAGTGTATTGCCCCCTTGGCACCATTGACCACGAGGCTCGGAATGGAGCTGCTGTGGAGGAGCTCAGTAAATTTGTGCCCGCGTAATAATCCACACGAACCACTTCACCGTCAGCGTCCGTCGCGTTGGCCACCAACGTGATATTTGTACCGGCCCAGAATAGTTGCCCGTCAAAGGGGGCGACCATGTTCACACTCGGCGGAAAAGTCAGCGTGGCCTGGCCGCGGAATGCAGACACCGTCGGTGCCGTTTGATTGATTACCAAGGCGTTGTCAGCGGCTCCGGGGGAACCCGCTGGGATCCCCATTGGTACGCCTTCGAAGAAGATGTCAGGATTTGAAAAATAGGGGAGGCGTTGTCCGGAAAAGGCTTCGACCGTGCTAAAATAACCGTCGCCAGTCGTAAAAGAGTAGCCATACGCATACGGGAAGGCACCCACACTGTCCGCGTAAGGGCGCTCCAACTGGCAGCCGAAATTAAAACTCAATACAACCGGAAAATAATAGCCACCGGTCAGGAATGGTTGTCGAATGATGCTGAATGCATTTTCAACTGACGGCCCTTGAAGACCATAAAACCACCAGTCATCGCCCGTCTCCGTGACCATGCACAACAAGTCCGCGCCAACTGAATCCCGTAGCAAGTGTGCTTGAGCAAGAACTCCCTTCCCGGGGTTGCAAAGTCTCGCGAGATCGTTCGAAACGCTGCCGGATTCCACGTAGTTAATCGCAGCCGCCATTGCTAGATGAACGCGAGCATTAATGTGGCTGTTCTGAAAGACAGTATTTGCCTCGATAAAGGCTGTGTTGATCTCGCGAAGCATGGCAGCTTTTCCGCCAGCGCCAGCGCAGGCCTGGGGCGTATAAAGCACGAGAACGTTGATGACGGAGACGGGTTGGCTAGATTCAGCCGGACATCGCATTGCTGCCACCGCCAAGAACAAGAAGATGAGTAAAGTATAATGGCAAACCCAGCCAGGAAATGATGAGTTCCACCCTGGTTTTTTTGGCCGCACAACTGACTTCACCAGCCTGTTGTACCAAATAGCGAAGAATCAACAAGTTTTATCCCGGGCTTGTGTCGTCGTGTCGTCATCAGAGCTACAATCGACGCATACTCCATCAGCGGCGTCATTCGTATTCGCATTCGTTTTTCTGGCGGTTAGTTGAGTTCTGGTCGTATTCGCAAGATGTTCGGGTAATATGCGGAGTACGGAACCGTCAGAATTCGACACCAAAGAGTTGCCTTTATAGGCTGGCCTACCGATGACAACTGTCCGACCAAAGGAGTCCGTCGCACTTCCTGTCGCCAGGGGGGGGGATGCCGAGGGTGGACTGGAAAAAGATTTACATTCCTGATGTGAGCTAGGAAAATCAAAATAATACCCACGATGGTCGTGGGCAATAAACCTAATGGGAAGTCACGACTTGAACCGCCGACCAGCGCGAAGCCGACTCACAAGACATGGTGGAATTAAAGGCGGGGAATTAATTCATCGTTCAACAGAATTCTGGTTATGAAAAACATTCAAAAAATAACCATCTCGGTCATCTTTATTTTCCTGATTGAAATGGCGCCGTCGTCTTATGGATTTTCCCTGCTGGGGCCGGTCGCTCCTTGGATGCAGGAGACAAACGGCGTGATTTATCCGGGTGACATAGGTGGGCCGATGGACATTGGCAGCGGTTATCGTTGGAATGTGCCGGTTATCACGTACGGCTTCGACCGTTCATTTCTGGATTATTTTGGATCCAACGGCGTCGCGGCGGTCGAAAGCGCCATCCAAATTCTTAACGATCTACCGCCTGCATCTGGAATTGAGCTGACCAACTATCCATTTAATTCAACGCAGATTAATTTCGCGGCCCAAGCTCAGGACATAACCGATTTAAAGTCACAGACACTTTCGTTATTGCTGGAGCAACTTGGTTTGGCGCAACCGTCCCGCGACATTTTTGTCATGAAACAGTGGACATCAGCCTTTTCTCCTTCTCTATATGGATTATCGCCTAATTCGGTCCTTTCAGAGTCCTTGTGGCCGGATTGGTTTATTCCCGATTTTATCGTTATGCGAAACTTTGATCCGCAAACATTGGTCGCTTCACAATACATTAACAACATTCTTTACTTCGCATATATTTACTCCGATGCTGGTCAAAATGGAGTTTTTTCAAATCCCGCAGATGAAACTGGTGCTTTTAACTATTCTGTGGCTGAAAACGCCTCCGGCGCAGTCTTGAATTTCGGCGGCTTTTACACTGGCTTGACCTATGATGACGTCGGTGGATTACGTTATCTTTTGAGCGCGGGCAATGTGGATTATGAAACACTGCCGCCAGGTGTTCATTTCGCCAGGTTTGACAAATCCAGGATCGTTGATGGAGCTTGGCGTCCTGGAGTGGAAAAAATCACCTTCGTCCGTCAGCCGTCTGAGGGACCGTTTAATATATTTCTGCCGTATACGTACCGCTTTACCGATTTCTATTTAAAAAACAATATCGTGATGCGGCAACAGCTTGTCCGCACAATTGATAAACCGGATTTCCTGTTTTGCGCCGCCGACAATGGGCAAAACAACACCAATACATATATTCCTATGATCGTTCGCACAGGCACAGCCAAGTGGCTGAACAATGCCACTGCGAATGGCAATACGAATGGCGAAGGACCTGGAACTATCTTGCCGCCCATCAAAATTGCCTTTCACAAAATGGGGATCGTAGTGGCCACTGATGACAACGGTTCTGTATTTGTTAACAATCAAAACTGGGGTTTTATTAATAATTCGACAAACTTCGTTTTCTCCCCCGTTGTCACGAAAATAAACCATGATTCACTCGTCATCCATTTAACTTTTGTGAGTTCTGCTCCTTACCATGCCCAATTAACTAATCAAACGTGGAATCTGAAGATTCCAGTGGGAGGACAGGCCACGCTGCAGATTTCCACCAATCTGACCAGTTGGAATTCGCTGGCTACTGTCACCAACGCCGGCTCCGTCATTCAATGGATTCACGAGGGGACGGAAAACCCGCCGAAATTCTTTCGCGCAATACCCCACTAGCTTTCGTCGCTTAGCCGGTCGCAGGCGTGACCGACGTTCAACAGGATCTGCCGATGGGGCTATCAGAGATCTGCGCCGCAGGTGCGTACCGCGCAAGGCGGCGTTCCTTTACCCATATAATGATGCGCCGCGCGGCTCTTCGAGCCATGGCGGCGAATTATCAGGATGACGTTCGCCACCACCAACCACCATCCAATGTTTCGCCCAGACACCGGGCGCCACCATCCAGGCACCCTACTAAGATTGATCAATGATGGGGTGTTCCACGGATGCCTCCGGCCCCGGTGCTAAGCACCACGGCCAGTGCATCCGAGCACGATGGCTTTCTGGATCGCCGTAAAGGACCGACGGGCCGGGCGAAAGGCTTGGCGTCATCAAACGGTCTCCCGAATGACAAACCCGCTCCGCCGGTGAAGCAGTGACGGTTAGGCACTTGCCGTCGTGGTGATGTGCTGGCGTACATCACCGGGCGCCAGGAGTCGGAAATCGTGGTCGACCCCAAAAACGTGACCCTAGTACGGACATATCAGGTACCCAAGGATTCGGAACCTGATTCAGAGCAGTCGAATGGCCAAATACCAACGGGTTTCAACCCAGTTCTGAAGTAAAAACATCAACAAGCACAAACAAAACGAACAAAATTATGAGAAATACAAATATTCAATGGCCTGATGATACGGTTAACCTAGTAATGGGTTGTGACGGGTGTGAGCTATGGCCAACTCCGACAAAAATCAAGGCCTCGATGGTGACGGCGATTGTTGCAACGACCAACGGTCAGTCTGTTGAGGATGTCCGGAAGGTTGTGGCGTCGGTTTTCAGCGATCGTGTGACATCGGAGATCTACGTTGATCGTGAGGAAATTGCGGGCAAGCTGGCCAAGCAGTTCACCCTCGGTAAGGCAGCATACGACGAGCTAGTGAACGTCATTCGGGTAGCATGCATATGCTACGCAGGCCTGCTGGGCACGAATCGGGCTGGTCACAAGGGATATGCCGATGAGTTCACCCAGCCCAAATTGTTTCCGGGTCGTATGGCTGCCGCCGCTCGCTGGGGTAAACCATCGGCTGCGGACCGCGAATCCAAGCCTTGGTTAAAGGGGGCACCGCGGATGATCTTCGTGTCAGACATGGGCGATGCCTTGTCTAAAAGCATTCCTTTCGAATACCTGAAAACTGAGATCATCGATGTGGTCAACTCGGAGGATGGCCGCCGGCATTTGTGGCTGTGGTTGACCAAACGCCCGGCCCGCATGGCTGGTTTTGGCAGCTGGCTACAGAAAAAGGGGATTACATGGCCGGACAACCTGGTGGCCATGACAACCATCACGTCCATGGCTACCGTCGGTCGTGTGGCTGAGCTCCGGAAAGTTCCGAGCAAATTCAAAGGCCTTTCCTGCGAGCCCATGTTCGGTGAATTGAACCTGAATCTATCGGGGATTGATTGGTGCATTGCAGGCGGTGGTAGCGATGTGTTAGCCGCGCCGTTCCACGTGGAATGGGCGCTCAACCTGCGCAAGCAATGCCGGCAGGCCGGGACGGCCTTCTTCCTGAAACAGCTCGGTAAAAATCCCGTGTTCAACGGTCAGGCGCTGGAGTTAAACCATCGCCACGGGGGTGATTGGGCCGAGTGGGATGAGGAATGGCGCACCCGGGAGATCCCAGATGGATTCACTCAACGCTGACGTAACGTGTGCGGGAAGGCAGGCATATCAACCTGTCTTCCCGCACAACCAACCAACTATAAAAATGAATACTAAATCTAAAACTTCACCGACGGTGGTTGAATCCAACCGCTCCCGGCGAGCCCTACGTAACATGCCCGGGTCAGCACAGATATCTGCGGCATATAAAATGATGACCATCTCCTTTGCCAAGACCCAAAAGGAGTTTCTCGCCGGCGTCAAAACGGAGACCCGGCGGGACTGGACCGATCGGACACTGAAGAAGTGGCAGAACGCTTGGGATTCCGGCCGCCGCATTCACCAAGCTTCGAACAAGCTGCTGTACCGTGGCGGGGTAGTCATTGGCCGATTCGAACTGACCGCCTGTCCGACGCGCGAGCCGCTCAACACCATGACTTCGGAGAGTCTGGTGGCCGAGGGCGCCATGTGCAAAACCCTCGCAGAATACTGCGCGCTAATCGGGCAACCGCCGGAGAAAGTAATGACGGTCATACGATTCAGGAAATACGAAGACAGCCGAAATCTCAGTAATACTATAATAATCAACACCTAACATAAACTCATGAGTAAAAGCACTGACATAGCACCAGACGCCATCATGGTGACAATGACGACACCACCAGCGGCACCGAAACCCCTGGATTCCAACGAGCGCAACCAGCTGTTTGAATTGGAGACGATCATCTCGACGGGCTGGAAAGGGTTCATCAAAGTCGCAAAAGCCTTGGCCAAAATTCGCGATTTGCGCCTTTACCGCTCGGAATTTGGCTCATTTGAGGAGTATTGCGACCTGAAGTGGGGTTATTCCAAACAACACGTCTATCGGCTGATCGCGTGTGCCCCGATCGCAGAGAGTAACCCGCAGGTTACTTCTCTGAATCAAGCCCGTGCCCTGGCCAAGGTGCCAGCTACGGAGCGTGCTGAAGTCATTGAAGCCGCCAGCGCGAAGGCCCAGGTGGAAGGGCGGCCAATGACAGCGAAAGACATCACGGCAGCGGCAAAGCCTATCGCCATGAATCCGCCACCACCTGGCATCACACTGGTAGATGCAAGGAAGGTGCCACAGCAGGGATCAACCATCCCCGCAGACGGCACCAAGCCTGCACAAGTAATTCACTGTGTCATGGCTCCCGTGAAGAAACCGAAAGAGACTATCAATATCCTCACCTATGAGCCAGTGAGAAGCGTCGCCATAAAATACCAACTTGTCGAGAAATCCAATATTGATCTACAGAACTGGTATTCCCGGGCATCCAAGCCCAATCGTGCTGAGTTCCTTCTATCCATTTTAACGAACTACGACATTGAGGTCCAGGACAAGGCTGAATTCCAAAAGGTAGTCAACTCTTGGCTAGAACATCGTGTCACCGAAGCACCGAAATCAACAAATGTCACTGAATAACCAAAAAGCTAACATTCGATCAACAATTAATTAACCAATACCATGAAAACAAAATCGCAAACCCCGCCGGTCAAATCGATCGCCCCAACCTCGAAGATAACGACGGTATCACCCGAACAGGCCAAAGAAATATCAGCGATGCTCCGCGCGGGTCGTCCGCCAAAATCTATCCAAAAGCTCTATCCCAATGATGGCATCTCGCTAAAGTTTGACGATGGCCATGATCGAATCTGGCAGGAACCAAACTCTTTTAACGATCGCATCAAGTCGCTGATGAGAATGCCGCTTCCGCTCAGGAATGCCACCAACGGCTTTGATGCCCTCTTGGAGCAAACCCTAAACTTTACGGTTATGCAGCGTGGGCGCAGGGCAGGTGCCAACTATCAGCACACTGCTTGGGACTGGTATATTGGGGCTTGTAAAATCGGCGATCGGTCTGCTTCTACCTACGAGGCCATAATTGCGCTATTGAGGGAAACGATCCAAACCGATGTAAACTCGACCGAAGCGTACAAATGGTTTTTCCTAAAAATCGCCGATGTATGTTCTAAAATCGAGGAGCTCCGCCATGATCTGAAACAGAACCCGAATCGTCCCACCAAGAAAACCTATTTAAGCAAAATGCGCCGTCTCCAACGGTTGGTGCAACGGACTCATTTAAAGGTCGAAAATTATATGGTCACTGACCTGCAGTTATCGTTTGTGGCTCACATATTGCAGCTTTCCGACAGAGAGGTGCTAAAGCGTCGGAAATCTATAACCAATACCAGCGTAGAATGACTGCCGAAGCTGAGAACAGTCTATCCATGAGTTCTTCAATTGAAACCAACGCCACCCCCGGTCAGACTACCGGGGGTGGCCCCTCGCCTGGCACCCCCGACACTGCCTTTCCGGTCGCCGGCGGCTCCAAAAGCGGTCCGTCTACAACTTATGATACCGTCGGACCGGCCGTATCCCAAGCCGACGGTGGCGTAGCCTCCGCCGGTCGCACCGACGGTCAATCCGTATCTCCCACCAGCCAGGGGCCCAAAGATGACTTAACTGACCGGGCCAGCGCCATTTTTAGCGATAACCTTGTGAAGATTGGACTGGAAGACGAGCGCATCCCGCTACTTGTCCGGCAGGCTTTCCAGGGATTGGAGATCGCGGATCCTGGTGAATTTCTATCTGTGCCGTGCGGCGCGCCGTCTGATCTCTGCGCTGTGGGGCTGTTGCTCGAAGAGAAGTCCTCCTACAAGGAGTTCCGAAACAACAATCCACTGCTGCATAAAACTGTTACCACCTCCTGGGGGGAGCTGGTCTTTATGTGGCTGCGGATCACGGGGTGGCGGCCGGCCAATTGTCATGTGCCAGGCGCAATTTGGATCAGCAGTGGTCTCATGCCAACGATCGTTGAACGCGTGACTGCAGACTCCCGGTGGTTTCAGAACACCGGCAACGACATCGTCACGGTCCAGTTCGCCGACTTGAATTGGTCTCCCGAAGCCGCTGAAGTCTTTCAGCAGCTGCGCATCCAGGACAAACATGGATCTTTCGTCAGGCAGATCGGACCAAGGCGCCGGGCGTTGAATTACACCGCCATTGCGCATTATTTGGCCGAGCTGATGTCGCTGGCCTACGACCGAAACCACGACCACTTTACCTTTCAGCGGCCTGGGCAGTCAAAACTAGAACGCCTTCTACCTTACGATCTGAATCAAGCTGTATCGCCCTTCCTACAACACCTGGCGGCACGTAACCCAGACCATTTTCCACCCGGCGAACATCTGAAACCGATCGTTGCTATACTTAAGCGTATTTGTTCTGTTGAACGCCCAGGTGAGTCAGACGGTCTACAACTTTACTTGAACGACAGGCTGGAGCACCGGGACGGTAGCGATTTGACGACGGGCGAAATTTACGACAGGTATGTTGAGTTTTGTAAGGCAACCGGTGTAGCGATGATTCCCAAATTCATATTCCTGGATAAACTGGGCAACGCAGTGCGGGACCAATTTGGTCTAGCTAAATCCCATTGCGTAAAGCGGCCACACGCGGATGGTCGATTGACGGCCAGGTGCGGCTTCAAATCTTTGGGTTTCAAGTCGAGTGGGGCATGAGGGCTAGGAGGGCTAGGATGCGTAGGATGGTTAGGAGGGGTGGGTAGAAAATATTTCAAAAGAGTGATTTCGCCCCACGTAGAACAAAATTGGTATCAGGATAGTTCATGAGATGGTCACCAGGGCGAGTGGTACCCTCGGAACGATGGTAAAGTTCGCCTTGGTGGCTGTTGTGCTGGGACCACCCCCCGGTAAATCGTCGCTGGAGCTGGCTAAACGCCTCGGCGGAGCGGTTAAACCACTCTGCAGGCGGGTTTGATGCCCAGCCGGGTTTTTGGGCGGCCCGTTAGTCATTTACGGCGATCCGTCGGTGCTGTGTCGGTAATCAACGCCCGGCCGGTCGGTTTCAAACCGTTGCGGGGATGCACCGGCCAAGGTGCTCACGCATTCTGGGCCGCTGGCATCCGTGATCCGCGTGGAACAATCCCCCCTCGCGGCGCCCGGTCGGCGTGGTGCCCGATGTCTGGGCGGATACGTTCGGTGGCTGCTGGTTCGTAGATTTTATCCAGATAATTCGCCGCCTTGCGCGAAGCGCCGTGCGGCGCTATTGGACGCCCGGGGCATACTCCAATAATTTGCCTGACCAGCGTTGCGCTGGGCTGAAATCTTTAAAAACTCCTTGCTGGGCTGGGTTTCTGCATTAAAAGTAAAGCCATGAGCCAGCCCGAACCCAGGTCACCGTTCTCCGACCCGTCACGGACGGAACTGGAATTGATCCTCGATGCGACGAATATTGTGGCGAAAGGACAGCCGGCCCAGCCAGTTGTCGCCTATCCATTGGCCGCCTTGCAAATCGGATATGCTGGATGTTGTTGGTCCACGCTTTTCTGCAACACGTCGTAAAGCCGCGCGCTTTCGGTCTACACCTGCGCCACGTCCGCCAGTTCCGTCTTCAGGCTGTCGATAGGGGACTCCATTCGGTGAAAACAATACCCCGGCTGAGGGCCGGGAATGGACGACCCCGGACGACCGAGCCGGGCATTGCAACCGGACTGAATCATCAGCGCCTTCCGAGCCAACCCCTTTTTCCAGCCGCGGGGTCGAAACCCGTCTGGGTACAGGAGATAGGCCCGGGTTGTTAAAATCGCTCTATTGGGAAAGGGGTCGCCAGAAAAGGTGGTTGCCGTGGCCGTCTGGGCTGCCACACACACGACCTCGCCGCACTTTTCAACCGCCGTTTACACCTTGAGCCCACGCAAAAAGTGCAAACTCCAGCATGGTGTTGGACCTCCTTTCGGCAATAAAATGGGCGCACACAATCTGATTATGAAACAATCACTCGCACATATTGCTCATCGCATCGCGGCCTCAAGCTGGTTGATGTCGTGGCTGGTTCTCACTGGCATGTGGTCCCCATCAACCGCGCTGGCGGAGGTTCACCTGCCACACGTGTTTGGCAGCCACATGGTTTTTCAAAGAGAAAAGCCCGTGACCATTTGGGGTTGGGCGACGCCAGGCGAAACCGTTATGGTGCAATTGGGCACCATGAGCCAGACTGCGCAGGCCAATGATCGCGGCGAATGGAAAGTGGTGCTGGCAGCGATGAATGCTGGCGGTCCCTACACGCTCACCGCGAGTGGTTCGAGCACCGTCAAATATGACGACGTCATGATCGGCGAGGTCTGGCTGTGTTCAGGCCAGTCGAACATGGAACTTGGCATCGGTAAAGCCGAGAATGCCAAAGCGGAGATTGCCGGTGCCAACCATCCCGGCATTCGCCTGCTGATGGTGGAGAACCGGTGGACACCACTCCCACAAAGTGACATGGAAGGCACTTGGAAGGTTTGCACCCCCGCGGCAGTAGCTGAGGGTGGCTGGCAAGGTTTTTCTGCTGTTGGTTATTTTTTCGGCCGCGAACTCAATGCGAAACTAGGCGTGACCATTGGCTTGATCGACGCCGATTGGGGTGGCACCCGCATCGAGTCGTGGACGCCGCCAGAGGGGTTCGCTGCCGTGCCCGTTTTGAAGCAGGAATATGAGCGAGTGCAAATGGGCGATCCCGGAACGCAACTTCATCAGGAGCGCTTGCGACAGGCGCTGGATCAGTATGAGCAATGGCTTCAGGCGGCGCGCAACGCCATGACCGCCAAGGAAGTTGTTCCGCCAGTTCCGACGTATCCCGATGTTTTATTGGCACCGCATGACCTGCAACAAGCCACGGCGCTTTATAACGGGATGATTTATCCCCTACAACCGTTCGCCTTGCGCGGCGCCATCTGGTATCAGGGCGAGGCCAACCTGGGTGATGGCATGCGGTATGCCGAACGCATGAAAGCGCTGGTGACGGGCTGGCGCACCGTTTGGAACGAAGGCGCTTTTCCCTTTTACTTCGTACAAATCGCGCCTTTCAACTACGGTGGCAACCCGGAAACCGAAGCGGAACTTTGGGAGGCCCAGACGGTTGCGGCTGACAAAATCCCTAATGCGGGCATGGCGGTGGTGAACGACATCGGCAATCTCAATGACATTCATCCCACCAACAAGCAGGATGTCGGACACCGGCTGGCATTGCTGGCGCTGGCCAAAACTTACGGTCAGAAAAAACTGGTCTACAGCGGCCCCACTTTCCAGTCCTTGACGATTGAAGGGGACACTATTCGTATCAAATTTGATCACGCGGACGGCGGGCTTGTCAGCCGGGATGGCAAACCACTGGACTGGTTTGAAATCATTGACGCGGACCAAGGCGGATTCGTCAAAGCCGACGCCCGCATTGATGGGGACAGCGTGATCCTTTCGGCCATTGGCGCGAAGCATCCGGTGGCCATGCGTTTCGCCTGGAGCGGTCTGGCCCAACCCAACTTGATGAATGGGGAAGGGCTTCCGGCCGGTGCCTTCCGCGCCGGGAGTCAGCCCAAGCGCGACTGGCTTGGCCTGAACGTGCCCGAGGCGAAGGATTATCAAGTGGTCTATGATTTGGACCTGACGAAACTCGGGCCCTCCATCAAGTATGATGTGGACAACCATCAGGACATCCGCCGCCCATTCGACCGGATCGCGTATTTTGTGGAACTACAGGATGCGAACTGGAAAACCGAGGATGTTTATGTCTCGATGGACGCATTCACCGATGATTCCGGCAAGATTGGGGTGCCGACCTTCGGTTCTGGCGCACATTTTCAACAGAACATCACTAACTTGGATGTCTATTCCAATGTAAAAGGAATTGTCACCGGCACTCATCTGAACGGCGGCAATATCGAGTTCTGGCCGAACAATTACGGGCCACAGAACAGCGCCAATGTGCCCAACGCTTCATCGGACATTTTTGATTTCGGCGACCAGCCGGCCGATCCCGAAGACGGCTACGGTTCCATGCAGGTGCATAATCACGACGCGCGACAGACGCTGTTTGCGATCAATCACTGGCGCGAAGGTACGCAAGCGGACATCGGGATCGGGAATCAACCGAAGGATAATCCCGACTGGACATTTGCGGGTAACGCCGGTGGCTTTCGAGCCATGCGTCTGCGCGTGCTGGTGCATTACCGCTGACCCGGCCGACCAATCCCGGCATTGCAACCGGACCGAATCACCAGCGTCAATTCCGCGCGCCCCCTTTTCCCCACGACAAGCCGGGAATCGTCTGGGCATCCAGAGGCAGGCCCGGGTCGTAAAAACCGCTCTATTGGAAATGGGGTGGGGTAAAAAGGTGGTTGCCGTGGCCGAGGCGCCAGGTGGCCTTATGGAAAGGACCGGGGGTTGATGCAGTTCCCGGGTCGCAACACGTATGCCGCAGTTTATCCAGTTGTGAATGGCTGGGCTCAACCCGAAAGTATAGCGACGCCCGGGAAGGGGGTGCGCAATATGAGATGGCACGTACTGCGGTTGTTCCCTCAGAAGAGGATCTCCCGGCCCGGCGGCGCAGCCGACGGCCTCAAAATCATCATTCGTCGGGGAACAGACAGTAGGAAAGTTGTCAATTTCATCCATCGAATCCTTGACCCCCTCTGTATTTAAAAGAAGATAGGGTTTGAGCCCGCAACCCCCCAGTGTTAGCCGCAGCAGTGTTAACCACGCTTTTGCTGGGTGATTTCGACTTTTTCGTGGCCAACTTCACTTTCGGAGGTTTTACACCCGCCTTCATGGCTGTCTGGACCGCCGTAATCGACCGGCGGGCCGGGTAAAGCCCGGATCGGTATCGAACCGGCAGATTTGCGTTATACCCGTTCCGCCGGGGAGTTTGGACCGCTCCACGTGCAAACTGATGGGACGATCCCAGTCCAACCTGGCCATCTCGTCCGCGTTTTATCCCCGCCTTAAAAATTGAATAGCCATGAGCCGCTTCGGTGTGGACCAACGTCGGAAAATTTCAGCATGCCGGAAACTTCTATCAGGACCGGCAATCAACGGAAGAATGGTCGGCCACCGGCCAAAAGCAGATGATTGCTTGGCCCTGGCAAATAACGTGTCGCCACGCTAGGCAGTCGGAAATAAAGCTGTCATACTGAAGCGAGGAAAATACAAGCGCATGAACAAGAAAGCGTCACCGGCCCGCCCACCCAAAACTTCCACCAAAGAAATAAGCGGGAAGGCCACATTCCCGATCGTCGGCATCGGGGCCTCCGCCGGGGGGCTGGAAGCCTTGGATCAGTTCCTGGGGCGAGTGCCGACCGGCAGCGGCATGGC
>Ga0302281_10000508_pt1 | contig 28481 bp, 27 predicted proteins | sample III_Fen_E1_2_FD_198762 | JGI IMG/M metagenome (GOLD analysis project Ga0302281, IMG submission 198762) | Peat permafrost microbial communities from Stordalen Mire near Abisko, Sweden - III_Fen_E1_2 | ecosystem: Environmental > Terrestrial > Soil > Wetlands > Permafrost | place: Sweden: Abisko...
TTCACCTGCTGGCAGATGTCCAGCACCGCCCGGATCTGCCGGTACTTCGTCTTGGCGTCACCGCGGATGATGACGTTCAAGTCCGGGTCCGCTTCGCGATAGGCGAGCAGCCGGCGCTGGAGGTCGGACAGCGGGCAATCGTCCCGGTTGATATACAAGTTGCCGTCGGACAGCACCGAGATGTAATACGCCTTGTGCGGCGGGTCTTTCTGGTGCTTGGACGCCACTGGCAGGGTCAAATCCATCTTCTTCACCGGCGGAATGGTCGAGATGATGAAGATCACCAGCAGCACAAACGCCAGGTCCAGCATGGGCGTGATGTTCAGCTCCGTCAGCGACTCATGCGCGCTGTGCGAACACTTTTTCATCGCCAGCTCCTAGTACTGCGCGGGCGACTCATGGCGTTTCAACGCGCCGGCGATCTTGTCCTCGATGTCGCGGTTGTCCACGTAGGCGTGCTCAATCTGGTTGGCATAGCGGGTGGCGAAGCCGTCCAATTCCTGCGTGATGTGCCGGATGGTCGTCACCATGAAGTTGTAGCCGAACATCGCCGGGATGGCCACCAGCAGGCCGGTCACCGTGGCCACCAGCGCAGCCGCCACGCCGGGGGCCATGGCCGTGAGGCTGGCGGAGTTCGACGCGGCGATGCCGGCGAATGTGGACATCACGCCCCAGACGGTTCCCAGCAGGCCGATGAACGGACCGCCGGCCACCGCCGTCGAGAGCACGATCATGCCTTTCTCCAACGACATCGCCTGCGCTGACGCCGCCTCTTCCAGCACCACTTTCACTGCTTCAAACGCCGCATTGCTGATCTTCGTCGTCTTCGCCCGCGCCAAATGATCCGTGTTCCCTTCGCCAACGCCCTGAATGACCACTACCGCCGCCACCTCCACCGGGTTATTCTTGAGGTGATATTGGACTTCCTCCGCGCCGCGTTCGTAGAGCGCGTAGGCGGGCGCGCCGTCAAATTCCTCGCCGCGCTTCTTGATGTCCAGCGGGTCGCGCGTCGAGGCGTAGGCGGCCATGAACTTCCGGGTCGCCTGCCGCGCGATGGTCAGCTGCCGGAACTTGGTGATGATGATGGTCCAGCTGAACAGCGAGAGCACGAGCAGCACGCAGACGGTGATCTTGCCCTCAATCGTCGCGTTCTCGATGGCATAGACGGCCGCGTTGGCCAGGATGGGGTGGAGCATAAGTGGTTAGTTTTTTAGTTTTTAGTTTTTAGATCGGCGGCAATTTCAGAGCGGGTTGTTCGCCGCGGTTTTTTCGGAAAGTTTCTTCGACGGCAAAATCACCGTCACCCGACTCACCTTCTGCGCGAGGATCGCCGGCTTTTTCTTCTTCTTCGCGTCATCGTCCGTTTCCCCGTCATTTTTGGAGACGACAGAATCGGCGTTATCGGCGACCTGATTATCCTGCCGGGCGGCATTGGCCTGGGGGATGCCGACGCTGGCCCCGCTGGCATCGCCCACGGTGGAGACGGAGCCCGAGATCAGGTCGGCGGTGATATCACTGCCGCTCACCGACACACTATCGCCGCCCACGATGGTGCCGGTCACGGAGCCGCCGGCTGAAACATTAACGAAGCCTGACCCCACGATGGTGCCGCTGAAATTCTGGCCAGCCGAGATGTTGACCGCACCAGTGCCCACAAAAACCCCGGAGACATCGCCGCCGGCGGTAATGCGGATATTGGACCCGATGACACCAGAATTGCCGGCGGAAATATCCTTGCCGGCATCCAAGGCGATGAACGAATCCGGGCTGATGAGATGATTGAAGGGGATCTGCTCGATGCCGCCGAGATCCGCGTTGATGCTGCCTTGCAGCGCGGCCACCGTGATATTGCCAACGCTGATGCTGGAGCCGCCATCGGTGATGGCCATAATGCCGCTGCCCGGGATGTTTATGGCAGTGGCCAGCGGCGTCACCATGCCGGCGGCATCAAGCTGGAGTTCGGTCTCAACTTCGACATCGCCGTTGCCACCCGAGCCGGCGTTCACATCGCCATGTAGCGAGGTGACGCTAACATTGCCGCCGTCGTAGGCCGCAATGCGCGAGCCGTCCACGTCAACGTCGCCACCGGCGGTCACGGAAATGTTGCCGTCGCTGGTCGTATAAATCCCGCGCGCCACATTGTTCGCCGCTCCGAACAGCGATTGCAACCCGAGGTCAAGCGTCCCGCCGAGGTCGATCTGAATTCCGCCTTGCCAACCGGAATTTCCGATGGCCGTCGTGGTCATTTCCAAGTTGCCGGAGAGGCTGATGTCAAGGGACGCCCCATTTTTGGCAAGCTTCGACAATTCGGGCAGGAAAAATTGATTTACCTGGATTCCGGCGGAGGTGCCCAAATCCATATTCTGGGCGGTGATGTCGAACTGACCCGGGCCGTTGAGGGAGATACCGCTGCCGCTGGCAACCACACCCTGGCTTTGAGCATAGAGGGCGGCGAGGGCCGACTTTTGGGCGGAGGTCAGGGGAATTGTTTGTGTCTGACCATTGACCAAAACGGTGGGATTTTGCAGGAACGCCAAGGCTAAGGAATTCATCTGCCCACGATAGGAGAGCAGCCCGGTCGCCGGATCATAAGCCAGATATTGGGTCACGGATGGATCCGTGCTGATCGAAGCATCGAACATCGCCGCCGGCAGTGCCGCCGCGTTATAGTTATTCAAGCTGATCGAGGTTACGAGACCCTGATAAATGATGTCGCCGGCAACATTAATGCTGGTGAGACTTCCGGCGCCGGAAGCGGCAAGGTTTTGCCCGCTGAAATTAAAATTGTAGGTGCCAAAAACATTCTGGCCATTGGGTTCGGTGAAGGGCTGCGCCCCGCCAACGGTGATCTCCGCAAACGTCGGGACCGTGAGGCTGAAATTGGCAATACTGCCCGCCACGTCAAAGACCACGGGGTTGGGATCGGTTGAATGCAGCGGTGTCTGAGCATGACCCGAGGCGAACGTGGCAAAACCCGGCAGGCCGCTGTCAGACATGGTGATGCTGGTGATCGCGGTGGTGGAGGAATTGACCACCCCTGTAAAATTGCCGCCATCATCGACATTGAGCGATCCCTGACTGGAGGGATAAAGAATGAGGGAGGAGTCCAGGGTGATGCCCCCCACCCCCGCCATCAGCGACAGGATGGGCGGGAAAATCGGGATATTGTCCGATTCACCTCGATATCTGAATATTGTGCCATTACCCAACGTCATAGCATTCCCGGCCCAAAACGCACCGCCGGCATTGGGCGCATAATTGAACAGGTTGCCGGACTTGGGCGTCGGCAGGGTGATCTTTCCGGAACTGTCAATATTGCCGCCGAAAGTGCCGGTCGGAATTCGAATTGAGGCCGCGTTGAACGTGCCATTGGGATTATTGACCTCCGTGAGATACAGGTTCCGGGCGGCGTAAACCTCCCAGTTTCCGGAAATCAAACTAAGATTCACCCCTTGTTGGGGAGTGCCAATATCCGCCGTCGGATTGTTCACGGTCACCTGGTGGTTCTGGTCAACGGCCACGCCCGCCTCCAGCTTGCCCGTGCCGTTGCTCACGAGAAAATTGCCGGTGATCTGGTGGCCGGCAATCACCGTCACATCTCCGCCGTCATACGCCCCGGAAGCACCCGGAGTGGTGGCCGAGGTCGTGCGCGTTTGCGGAACGCTGATCACATCATGGCCGGCATCCAACGTCACATTTCCGCCGGCGAGGGTGGAAATTCCACCCACGTTTCCGCCCAGACTCAAACCGTTGTTGCCGATGACATAACCAGTATAGTTTTTCCCGGCATTGATGTCTCCGTATAGAGCGGTCGCGTAAATATTTCCGCCACCGACGGTGTTGATGTAACTACCAGTTCCCGGAGTGGTATAATTAGGATTTCCGACTTGAACGCTTCCCGATGTGAAAAGGTTGATGTCCCCGTCTTGGGTTTGAAGATAAGAACTGCCATCCAGAAAGATTTCATCGCTACCCGATGTCGGCACGGGCTGCGAGAGCGTGGTAACAAATCCCGCACCGGCAACCAGTTTCAGGTTCCAATCATATCCGGCCACTAGGCTGGTGTTGTCATCGAGTTTGAGGTTGTTGCCGGCCTGCAGCTGCAGCGTGGTCGGCACCCCGGGATCGGTCAAGATCCAGGCCGTTTGCAGTTCAATATTATCCAGCGCGTGCAAATCAATCTGCGAGTAACCCAACCGGCGCATATCAATCTGCGAGTAACCGGCCAGATCATTCACATTAAAGTTCACGTCCAAGACGCTGACCTTATTCACCGTGGCCACGGAGGTGGCAGTGGGTTTTAGCGACAGCGTGATATCATAGGGATTGATCAACGTGGCAAAATTGTTGCCGATGGTCGAATGAATCGAGGTGATATCCAGCAGGTTGTTCCCAAATATTTCCACGACGCCGTCCGGTCCGCCTTTGGCTCCGGAAACGGAAATGGTGGAACCAGCGGCGTCGGTAAACGTATGTATGCCGGCATCCAAAACCACAAACCCACCGGCACTGCCGCTGGCATAAGTCGAATCCCCATTGGCGACAATTTGGGAACTGGCCCCCAAAGCCAGGGTGCCCCCCGCATTAATTTCAATCACCCCATTGGCATTGTCGATGGCATTGGCCTGGAGCCGCCCGTTCTGATTCACCGTGTTGGCATTTAGCATCAGCTTGCCGCCATCAACTTGAATTCCCGCACCGGCATCCACCGTGAGGGTGCCACCCGCCAGCAAAGACACCGTGTCCAATTGCCCGCTCTTGGGAATCACATGCCAAAGCGAACTTACCTCGAGGTTCCCCGTCGCTTGCAGGTTGACCTGCGAGAAACCGGCGGCCAAGGAATTGGCATTGAGCGCCAACTGACCGGCCACCGCGCTCCCGTCCCCGTTCACGGTGATATTCGCCGTGTCAAGGTTCAGGCGGGCGTCGGCATAACCCGGCGCCGCATGGCCATTCATGATGGTTTCGACCAGGCTCATCTGGGGCGCTGAAATGGTGACCTGGCCGGCGTTGCCGCCTAGCGTGCCGCCGCCGACATTGATGACCGAACCGCTCTGATCCAAGTAAACCGCACTGGATTGGATGTTCACCAAGCCACCGGCACTGGTGCCCGCGGTATCACCATTGGCGGAAATAACGGAATTGGCCCCCAGGTTGACGGCCGCGGCCGCGTTGAGGTCAATGGTCCCACTGTTATTCTGGATGGCATTGGCCTGGAGGGTTCCGTCTTGATTGATGGTTGGCGCATTCAGGGACATCTTTCCGCCAGCGGTAGAAATGACGGAGCTGGCACCCAAATTCAAACTGTCGCTCGCCACCAGTTCGACCACCCCGTTAACATTTTGCACCGAGTCCGCTTGAATCAGGCCGTTTTGATTCACCACCTGCGCCTGCAAGGCAATCGTGCCGGCATCGGCGGTAATTTGGCCAAAATTATCCACGGAACCTGTCGGCAAAAGCACGTTCGAACTGAATCCGCGCCCGTCGGCACGTTCGTTCAGCATAACTTTCTGCCCGGCCAGGAGACCGAGGTCGCCGCCGGGGGCGTCCAAGGTGCCATGGTTCTCGATTTGTTCGGCGATGAGATAGAGGGATTTGCCCGCACCGACCTTGACCTGGCCATAGTTGACGATGCTGGCGAGGGGCGGCATGCCGGTGAACGTCCACGCCGAACCCGCACCGAAATCGGGAGTAAGCGGCGCGGTGGTGGCGATGAAACTTCCCCCGACACTGACCATCGAGTTCGGGCCGAAATAAAAGCCGTTCGCATTGGCCAGAATGACCGTGCCGTTCGCGGTGAGATTGCCAAAGATCTGCGACGGGCTGGCACCGCCAATCTGGTTGATGACCACCGAATTCACCGACGGCTGAAGGAACCTCGTCGTCTCGCCGGCCGCGATGTTAAAGCTGCTCCAGTTTAAAAACGCGACCGGACTGGTGGTGATATTGAGCTGGGAACCGCTGAGCACGGCGGACGCGGAACCGGAGCCGACGGTCAGGCCGGTCGGATTGGCGGATGACAAATTATTTCCAGCGAAAAACAGCGCGGCAACGATTGAAATTTTTTTGAATTGGAAATTCATGATCGTGTTTAGAATTGATAGCCGATGCTGAAATAAGCCTGCATTTCGCCTTGGGGAGTTTGGACCAAGGCAGGAGCGCTGGGTTTCAAGGCATTGCCTTCTGCCGTATTAGCCAGCGCCCAAGCCAAAGTCAGACGGGCATTAAAATGTTCGCTGGCCGTAAGAAAAAATCCAAGCCCCGTACCCCATTCGCTTAAGCTGCCCGAAGTCACATCGGGGCGGGCGAAAAGACTGACCTGCCCGTAATCCATGAACCAAGAACAACGCAAATTGGCGGGAACATCGCCAGCGAGAGTTGGAAAATAACCGAGATTGAGGGCCGGCGCGCCTAAATCAAACAATACCCGCCAGCCGGTATCGCCATAACTTTCGCCCTCTTGATAACCGCGAACGCCCGCTGTGCCGCCGATGGCAAACTGTTCATTATTGATGATTGGTTCGCTCGCCCATTGGCCGTTGACATTAAGGATCGCCGACCAATCATCGGGTAGATTCTGTGAACGGATCAAACCCGCGTTGATTGTCGTGTAATTGCCGCCGGCTTGGGGAGAAAGCGCGATGGCTTGAAAGTTTTTCCGCGCGGACGCGAGCGGAGTCAGGAAAACACTCTGGTTGTAGCTGAAAGAAAAACTGCCGAACGCGTCCGGCCGGGAACCGGACCAACCGAAGGCCAAAGGCACATAGGTGACGGAATTCATGCCATTTTGAGCCAGTGGAACCGTATCGGAATAGGTCAGCACCGGAGGGGCACTGGTGTCAGAATTGTCGTAAATCTGCACGGTAGTGAGGTTGGTATGATAAGCCCAACTCTGATAATTTTTGACATCAAACCCGGTGCTAAACGATGACTGGACGCCGGCCAAGGGCGGCAGCGGGATGATGAACCGGGCGCCGACATTGCCAACGATCGAAGGATTACGATCAGCGCTCTCACTGAAAACTTTGAGGGTGGCGGTATTGGTGATGGTTTTGTAGGAACCGTAAGTCGTTCCCGTGTCCGTGGTAGAGCGCGAGGCGTAAGCGATCAACTCCGGCCGGCCGGACAACGGTGGCAGATTGAATTGGTGGGTAACCTCGTTGTAGCCAAAATCCACCGGCTGATCCGCGTACTGTTGCTGCAGTCCCGGGTCGATTCCGAGCGGCAACCGGTAATAGCCGCTGTAACTGGCGACCGCCGGCTGGTCGTATAATTGCCATGAGTCACCCGGCTTCAGCTGCTGCGGCGAGAAATTATAGTCAAAGCCGACCTGATGATTGAGTTGCCAGAGGTTATTGTATTGAACCGCTGTGTCCAGCCGCAGAAACGGCGTGCCCGGCGTGGATTTGTCATTGATTTCCTGGTGTCCGTGCAGCGGAAAACGGTCTTTGACTTGAAGGGTCAGATCGCTCGTGCCCGGTTCGAATCCCGGGCTGATGACGGGGTAAATCTGGCGGTCCTGGTTCTGATTGGCCAGGTCGAGTTCAGGCTGAAGCCATTTGGTATTTAACAAAACATTAGTTTTCAAGCTGGGCAACGCGCATAAAATATTGTTAGTTCCATACCAGCGATTGCCCTCCACGTTGATTTTGGCAAGCCGGCCTTCCACCACGTTGATCCGCACCATGCCATTGGTCAGCTTCTGCTGGGGCAGCGTGACACTGGCGGTCACAAACCCCAAATCGCGATAGAGCAACTGCAAGGTGCCCAAGGCTTCGCGCACCTGCCGGAAATCAACGGTGCCAGTGTATTTGGACAATACCCCAAACCGATCCGGGGGCAGCACGCCATCATTACCCTCGATCCGATAGCCGCGCACCGCAAACTTCCGACTGGCCGCGGGCGCATTGGTGACGACGGGCGTGGGCGGGGCAAAAAGATCCTCTATGACCGCCGTCGGATGGGCTTCCGCCGCCCGGCCGGCGACCGCGCCGGCCAGCAGCGTCAGCATCACAATAAAGGTCAGATGACGGTCTTTTTTCAGGATTTTATTCGTTTTTGAGTCGACGTTTTCGCCGATATCGTGGCTTTGATTTAATCAATGAACCGGCGCGGACCCAAAGTCCGCGCCGGTTAATGCGCTCCCAGCTTTTAATCTCAAGCTGAAAAGCTACGAGACCTTAATACAATTGCGACGTGATCAATCCCCCGTCCAAGGTGGTGCTACGGGAAACATTTGCGTTCACGTCGGCATAAGACACAAATTTGTTGACGAAGAATGAGCTGCTGTGGTCGTAGGTGGGATCCGAAACCAGGCCTTCCAAGGCGGTGATGAGCGCCAATTGGGCACTGGACGGAGCCCGGCTGTCCGGCGAGGGGAAATAAATGTAACGTTCATAACCCCAAAGAGGATAGGTGCCATTGGTGACGCTGGCCGTGCTGAAGAACACGCCTTCATAGCTCAACTGCGGAAGGGTGCTGACGTCCTGCGCCGCCACCGTGCCGATGGAGCCGGGAATCACTTTCACATTGTTCGCCACTTCGGTACCACTGCCGGCACCGGGCCACGCAACGGGGCTGCCCAACGCGTTGGTATGGTAGTTCGCGGCCGCCCCGGTGAAGAAGACGTTGGCGTCAATCACCTGCCGGACGGCGGCGGATGAATTGCGGCCCACAAAATAGACCGGGTTGGCGGTGGCACCACCAAAGTAGGTTGCGGGCAGCGTGGCACCGGAAGATTCCAGATAATTGGCCAGACGTTGCGTCAGGTTGGTCACTCCGACGAGATCGGCACCCGGATTCTTGACGTAAACGAGCGGCGCTACCAAGGTGAAATCCTGTTGAATCCCCAACGCGGTCGAATTGATGCCCACGGTTTCAGGTGCGACAATGCTGATGGCACTGACGGGTATGGCCGTGGTGTTGTTCGCCAGGAGCACCTGGTTTTGGTTGGCGATGTCCAGGATGGCCGCCGCGCCACCGGTGAAGTTGAAGTCCCAAGTCACATTGGTGGAACCACCGTTCCAGTTGCCGGTCGCCCGGAAGATGAGACTGTTGCCAGGGTTAAAAGTGATGGTGCCTCCGGGGAGCAGACCACCCACACTGTTGGTCAAGCGGTCTTCGACGACCTTGATACTGGCGTTACCACCAACGGTAACGAGGCTCACATTGGCGGCCTGAATCGCGGGCACCAGCAGAACGCTGGAGATGCCGGCCAGGATTATTTTATTAAGATAATTTTTCATATTTTTTTGATAGTTAGTTTTTTTGGTTAGCGTTATTAAGTATTTTGGTTTGATTTGATTTATATTTTGGTTTTTGGATTCTCAGATTTGTTTGCGACGGAATTGCCGGCGAATGGCGATGAGCATCAGGCCACCGCCAAAGATGCTATACACGCCCGGTTCCGGTGCGGGAGCAATGGAGGTAAAATACAACGTGCCGTCGCTGTTGAAGGTGAACGCGCCATCATAGACGGCCTTGTGGGAGGTCCCCAACCCCGGATCCAGCTCAAACAGATCGGCAGTAAGGCTGCCGCCGGATGAGAAGGTGCTGGAAGTGGTGCTGGTCGGGAATCCGCTGGGAGCACCGCTGAAGGAACCGGCCAGGGAGGTAAATGAGCTGGCGTTGGCGCGCGGGATAATGGCCACGGTTGGTCCCGCAGCATTGGCTGAACTCCAAGGCAGGAGGCCAAGGATGGTGTTAGCACCAAAGCCATCCGTGCCCAGAATGCCCAGCTCGGTTGATTTTAGAACGTTTTGAACCGATCCCGTCAGGTCATTGGGCGCCGCATTGGGACTAGCACCCGATTGCTGCGTGGAGAGGTACGAGGTGTTTGCCGCGATGGATCCAGAGGCATTGTTCTGCAGGCCGAATATGGACAACGACAGACTGTTGACAGTTGCACCCGCGGTCGTGAGGTAGGAACTGTAACTCCCGATTTGCACCGATGAACCCCCGGACAGGGTGGTCAAACTGGCGAGATTGCCCAGGTCAACTTCCACGTCCGAAGCCCCCGCATGGCTGAAGTCCAGAATCAAGTCGCCGTCGTTATATGCGATCTGGGCGTGCGCAGAAAGACCTGACCAGGCCAGTCCCGCCACTCCCAGTATTGGTAATAGTTGTTTTTTCATTTTTTTCCTTTTGGTTGTTGTGTTGGTTTGGCGAATCCTCCAGGGGACCGGTCAGATTCAAATTTTATTATTAAAAAATACGTTTAGTAGGATTGCACCGTGTAAAACCGCGCGGCATCCGTCGCCGAGGTGTCGGTCAAGGTGCCGGTCGCCCCGGTGCCCGACACCGATCCGGGAATTATGGTCCAGCTACTGCGATTAAGTTTGATATTGGTGCTGTAAAGCAAACGATAGTTAGTGCCGGTCACGGTGTTAAAATTCACGGAAACTGTCCCGCCATTTTTCGCAACGGAGGTGATGGTGGTGACCGGCGGTGTCGGCAGGCTGAAATAAAGCGTGCCATCTGATTTGAAGGTAAAATAACCCACATAGACAGCCTTGTGCGTCGGGCCAACCGGATCAAATTCAAACAGGTCGGAAATCGCACTGCCACCGCTCGTGAAAAAGGTGACAGACGTAGTATTCTTGGGAAAACCACTGGGAGCACCGCTGAAGGATCCAGCCAACGAGCTATATGAACTGGTAGCGGCGGCTGGGATGACCGCCACCGTGGCAGAATTATAGACCGGATCCGTGGCGTTGGCGGCGCTCCAGGGCAAAAGCCCATTGATGGTATTATTACCAAAGCCGTCGGTGCCTAGAATTCCCAATTCCGTTGATTTGAGAACATTTTGCACCGATCCCGTCAGGTCATTGGGCGCCGAATCCGGACTGACACCCGCCTGTTGCTCGGTAAGATACGAAGTATTGGCCGCAATTGAACCGGACGCATTGTTTTGAATCCCAAAAACCGAGAACGACAAGCCATTCAAGGTACCAAAGATATTAATAACTTGATTAGTCGGGTCATAGGCCGTGATCGCCACCGTTCCACCCGCCGTCGCCGCCGCATTCGTCAGGCTGGCAAGATTGCCGAGGTCAACCTCGACATCGTAGGTGGCACCGACTTTACTAAAGTCCAAGATCAGATCACCGTCCGCGTAGGTATTGTTGACGGTCTGGGCTTGGGCGGCCAAGCCGGCAAAGCAGATTGCCAATGCGCCCAAGTTCCGCAGTTTTTTCAGGTTCATAATTCGGTTGTTTTCAGTCTGGCCTGGCTGCAACCATCAGGTCACAAGCACAGGCTTTCCATTACTGAAGAACTTCCGGTGAACCGGTCGGCCCTTACATCATTTTCGGGTTTAAACTGGAGCCTCCCCTAGACTGGGGTCGGCAAATCATCTACCACCACTGCACTTTAATAAAACGACAACATGAATCGTTCTAAAATCGAATCTAAATTCAGAAAGAACGTAACATTTCGCGGCATTCTGTCATTTTACACCATGTATGACTGGCTTATTTTATAAGCGCCAGCATATATGCGACTATTCATGTAGTTATTATCGAAACAAAATAAAATTTGTCAATGGCTTTTTTCTGATGGCATATTCACGCTTACCGTGACGCGCTTATTGCATGTGCTGGCGGGCAAAGGCCACCATCTGCTCATCAGCCAAACGCTCGGCGGCGAAGACATCCGTCACTGGCTTGGAATACTGACCATTCCCGGAGTCAACACCCTGGGAAACTGATAAATCCTGAACCGATGAGTGGTTGGCATCTGGCTCATTCGCAAAGCCGACATTGGGAACCATGAATCCCTGATTTTTACCGCCACCACCGGCCAAGCCCGGGTTCGACCCGGTCAAGCTGGCAGCATGGTCGTCCTGGTCAGATCCGAGGTATGCCGGTGCCAACGCCAACCCGCGGGTAATATGCCGTTTAGGAGACAAGCCGGTTCGCCCGCCGGTTTCCGCCCCGGCGGGGTCAACACTCGACGACGCAGTCGTGACGAGCGGCAGTTCCAGGATGGTGCCGTGATTGTCAAACGTGATGACGGCCTTTTGCGCATCAATTCTGATCACCGAAATGCCATCCTGAGGCTGGCCTTCACCCAGCAGATACGATTTTTCATCCGCCGGCTGATCGGGCGGGTGGCTGGTGACTTTGAACAAGACCTGGGCGCGACCAAAAATGGATATGATGCCGTTGGGGGTAATGGTGGGCAACGATTGCCCGGCGATCGCTGGCGCGGGTGATGCGGCCGGATTCAGCAAAAAAATGTTTCGGGCCACAATTGGCGCAAAAGGATTGGTCAATGTTTCCGCGTGACCGGCAGAAACTGCCACCACCCACGCCGGCACAACCGCCAGATTAATCCAGCTATTTCTAAAAGTGATCATTGATCAATGGATATGCGCTCCACCCCATTTAATGGGATGCGTTTGAGGGTCAGGCTGTGACCAGTGAGCTGATGTCGTCCGATTCCACGCCGATGTCCGCAAACAGCCACGTCGAAAGATAACGCTCGGACGATGACGGCACGACGGCGACGATGGTTTTGCCCTGATTTTCCGGACGTTTGGCGACTTGCAACGCCGCCCAGATGATTGCGCCGCTAGAAACGCCGACGGGAATGCCGTCCAGCTGGTTGACTTCTTTCGAGACCGGGCCGGAGTCGTCTTCGCTCACCTGAATGACTTCGTCCACGATTTTCGTGTTCAAGTTCACCGGAATGAAACCCGCGCCGATACCCTGCAATTTGTGCGGCCCAGGTGCACCGCCGGAAATCACCGGCGATTTCGACGGCTCGACGGCGATGGCTTTGAATTCTGGCTTTAATTTTTTAATCACCTCCGCCACGCCCGTGATCGTGCCGCCCGTGCCCACGCCGGCGACAACGAAATCCACCTTGCCATCCGTGTCGCGCCAGATTTCCTCGGCGGTGGTGCGGCGGTGGATCGCCGGGTTGGAGGGATTGGAAAATTGCTGCAGCACGACGCTATTTTTAATCTGCTTACTGAGTTCATCCGCCCTGGCAATCGCGCCCTTCATACCTTTCGCGCCCTCGGTCAAAACCAGTTTTGCGCCGAGGATTTTCAACAACTTCCGGCGCTCGGTGCTCATCGTTTCCGGCATCGTCAAAATCAATTTCAAGCCTTTTGCCGCCGCGACGAAGGCCAGCGCGATGCCGGTGTTGCCGCTCGTCGGCTCAATGAGAATGGTGTCCTGGTTGATCGCGCCGGACTTGAGCGCGTCCTCAATCATCGCCACGCCGATGCGGTCCTTGACGCTGGAGAGCGGGTTGAAGAATTCCAGCTTGAGCAATACATCGGCGACTGCGCCGTGTTTTTTCGCCGTGCGGTTCAACCGCACGAGCGGGGTGTTGCCGATGGTTTCGGTGATGTCATTGTAGATGCGGGGCATAACGTTATTGGTTTGGTTGATAGATTTGATCGAAGATTCCGCCGTCGACAAAATGCACCTTTTGCGCCTGTGACCAGCTACCCGCCACTTCCGCAACGGTGAACAAGTCCAGGGGTTTGAAGCGGGCGGAATAGCGGGCCAGAACGGTTTGACTTTTGGGCCGGAAAAAGTGTTTGGCGGCCAAATCCTGGCCGACATCGCTATAGAGATATTCCAGATAGGCACGGGAGACCGCCTCGGTATGATGCCGCTGCACGTTATGATCCACCCAGGCGACGGGATTTTCCGCAAGGATGCTGGTCGGCGGCAGCACAACGAGAAAGCCTTCATCCGGAAATTGCTGTTGGATCAACGCCGCCTCATTCTCAAAGGTCAGCAGCACATCCCCGATACCACTTTCGGCAAAAGTGATGGTGGCACCCCGTCCGCCCGTATCCAGCACCGGCACATTGGCGAACAGTTTGCCCACAAACGCACGGGCCGACGACTCGTCCCCGCCGGGTTTCTTCAGCGCATAGCCCCAGGCGCCCAAATAACTATAGCGACCATTGCCCGAAGTTTTTGGATTGGGAATGACGACGGACACGTTCGACTGAATCAAATCGTCCCAATTTCTGATGTCCTTGGGATTGCCCTTGCGGACGACGAAAACGATCGTGGAAGTGTAAGGCACGCTATGGTTTGGCAGCCGCGCCGCCCAGTTCTGCGGAATCAATCTGGCACTTGAATATAAAACGTCCACATCCAACGGCTGGTTCATCGTCACCACATCCGCTTCCAGACCGTTGACGACGGCCTGCGCCTGCTTGCTCGAACCACCATGCGACTGGTTAATGGTTACCGTGTTGCTCGTCGTGGCCTTCCAATGGGCGGCAAAAGCGGCATTGTAGTCCCGGTAAAATTCCCGAGTGACGTCGTAAGAGACGTTGAGAATCGTGGCATCAGCCGCCAGCGCACCCGAGCCGGCCTGCCAAGCGACCGCGACCGCAAAACACACCGCATGGTAAATCCAGTTCCGCATGGATAAATTTAGTTTTGGTTTTTAGGGGAGCTTCCGTTGGACCGGCAGTGCCCGCAAAAGGGTTAAAGGTTGCTTCAGGGGTTTTCGGGATGATTTTCTGACCTGTCCCGGTCTAATCGCACCCGCTCAGTTTTTTCGATTTGAATGACGCGGGAGTCATGAACAATGATCTCCACAACGCCGTAGCGGAGCGACTTGACGTGCTGGACAACTAGTTCCAGCCACTTCGCATCACCGCCGTTCACCGGCACTTTTTGATGAATCTGGCTCATTTAATATATACGATTTAAAGAGTCGTTGTTTTAGGAAAATAAAATTAGGCTTAAAAATGTCTATTTTACTTGAGCTTTTGAAACCAAAACAAAATTTGTTTTAAATTTCGCTTGTCTTAAATAACGATTAACATTGTCATATATTCACGCAATGCTTACTGCGTGTCAAACATTTTTTAAAAAAATTAAGTGGTATTAATTTTCAATGTTTTTCAGCAGTCTAAACTTTGCTTGATGCGCACCAAAAACTCACGTGCATCGGGATTGGATTGACGATTTCCGAAATTTTCTGGACTAGGCAGTAGTTCCTCAAGCGGTTAAGCCAACCGACTGCGGTGGGTTAATAAAAGTGCATCGATTTAAATAATGCCCCTGTGGTTTTTTTCAATTCACGTTATCAAAGCAGAATACGCTATAAAGTTCAGATGATAATTAAGGATTCAGCAAACTGCGCCGGGCGCCCGCACGGCAATGATTGTAGCGGCCCCAACCCGGCGCGGCTGGCGGTTCGTGGCCGGTCAATTTCGCGAAACCGTAATTCACTTGCCTAGCAGAATGTTCCCATCAAAAATGCGCCTATGAATCCACTGAAACCCTTTAAAGGAGAGAATCTGCTCTGGCTCCGGGATTTTCTGGCGGCAATTTTCTGGTTTTCAGGTTTCGGTCGCAGGGTGATTGCGGGTGACTCGCTGGGTTGCTTTGGCGGCAATCTCGAGGGCAATCGAATCAGAATTGCTGAATAAAATCATGTTCGCCTCCCCGCTTAAACTCACCGACGAACTGCTTAAACGCACGACGTCGCGCTGTCCGGTTTGCCAGATGCGGTGTCCGGCGGAGGTTTGGCGCACGGGCGGCATTGCCTCCAAGATATTTCTCAAACGCTCCTGCGCCGAACACGGCGAGGCCAGCGTCTGCATCGCATCTGACGCCAGATTCTATTGGCTCTCGAGAGGCAAAACAGAAAATGATTGCTGCGGCGGGCAAGCTTGCTGTGCTTCCGATGGTTTACCCGCCGGCACGCTGGGTCGCAATGCCGAGCCGGGTGATGCCCTGGGCGTAATGGAAAAACTTTCCACCTGCCTCGCCCTGATTGAAATCGTCAACTCCTGCAACCTCGCGTGTCCGACGTGTTTCGCCGATTCACCGGTGGGAACCGGACAAAAAGTGGATGCCGTGCCGCTGGATGACTTGCAGCGGCGCATCCAGGGCGTGATTGACCGCAAAGGGAAAATCGAAATCCTCCAACTATCCGGCGGCGAGCCCACCCTCCATCCGCAATTCTTTGAACTGCTCCGCTGGCTGCAGGCTAATCCAAAGATCGATTACGTTTTGCTGAACACGAACGGAGTTCGCATCGCGCACGACGACGAATTTGCCGCCGATTTGGCCACGACCTTTCGCTACGGAAAATTTCAGCTTTATCTCCAGTTCGACGGCACCCAGGAGGCGGGACAGAAATTCCTGCGGGGCGCGGACTTGCGCGCCACCCGCGAGCGTTGCCTGGAACGCTGCCGGGAAATGAAACTGCCGGTCACGCTGGCCATGACCGTAACGCCGGAAAACCTGCCGTTTCTCTGGGAGGCAATTGACTTCGGTTTGCGCTGGCCGAACGTGCGCGGAATTTCCTTCCAGCCAATGTTCACCAGCGGGCGGATTCCACAATTTTCAATTCGTAACCAGCAACCGTCACCCGGCCTCAACACGGCGGACATCATTCTCGCCGCCGTCGGGCAATCAGCGGGCAAACTGCGGTTCGAGGATTTCACCCCGCTACCGTGTGGCGATCCCAATTGCGCGACCATCGGCTATCTGCTGAAAGTCGGCGGCCAAATCCGTTCCGTCAGCGATTTTGTTGATTTCAAAAATGTGCAGGGATTTCTCGGCACCAAAGTCCGTTACAAACTCGAAGACCTGATGAAATGCGGCTGTGAATCCGAACCGCTCGGCGAACTGCTCAAGCAATTTGAATTGGACGAATCGCACACGTTCCGGCTTTTCATCAAGCCGTTCATGGATGCCGGGACCTGGGACGAAGACCGCATTGACCGCTGCTGCACCCACGTCATCCGCCCGGATGGTAAACTGGATTCCTTCTGTCGCTACTACTCCGGCTTTGCCGATTGCCAAATGGAATCGAAATAGTTTTATGGAAAATAATTCAAACGAACCGCAAAAGCCAAAAAACATCCCCGCCGTTGCTTTGTTCCTTGGATTCACACCGTCAGTCATTTTGCTCGCGGTGTTTAGTGGCGTGGGCCGCACCGTTTCGGGGGACGAAGAAGTTATCCTTTTATGGCTGGCTTGTATTGCCAGCCTGGCGTGTTGCTTGGTTTCGTCCGCCCTGCTGTTCCGACGGGGAACCGGCGGGGCAATCGCCGGCGCTTTTCTGCTGCTGTGCTTGAACGGCTTTATCGCCTTCTTTTTTGGCTGCTGCGCCACGGTAAGATTTTGATCCCCAACATGATCTTACCGTATTATGTATAACCGCTTTCTATTCACGCCCGGCTTTTGGCTGATTGAAGTGGTGGTCGCAGCCGCGGTTGTTTTCTGGGCGGCCAACTTTTGGCGGACCAAGCCCGACGGGGCCGTCGCACGACTACTGCGCCACCGCGACCGAATTTGGTTTGCCATCCTCCTGCTCTTTGTGCCGACCATGGTGGTGCGTTGGCTTATTTTCCATTTGTTCCTTGGCCACGTGCTGCCCCACGTGCCGCCGGGACCCAGCATCATGCCTCTCTTATTAAGCTTCTTACTCGTCGTTTTCAACGGGGCGGTTTACGGGATGGCCGGTTGCTGGTTTGCTAGCCCGACTAAAAAAATGGAGCGGTTCAGTTATGGAACGGCCTTCATGGTTGCCGTCGCTCTGATCATTTTGATTTCCGGGCTGTCCATGGCAATTGGCTCCTTCGGAGTTGCGCTGTCAGAATCTGCACCTGAAATACTTGCGGCCGTTGCTATTCTGGCCTTTCTGGCCTCACGCCCGTTTGTTCGAAAAAAACCAGTGATACCGGAGGAAATCACGCCAGCGAGCGAACCGGTAAAAAAGGCATATGATCCTGCGTTTTCGTTTATCTGGCTGATTGTCGGCCTGGTTCCCATCCCCATGTTACTTGTATTCGTCTCCGCAAATCCTCCTAATCGTTCTTGGGGCCCGGTCGTATTGGTTTTGTGTGCCATTTGTAATTTGTGCGGCGGCCTTGGCTGTCTCGGCCGATTAAAAAATGCCGGCGTGCGGATTGTTCTTGGAATCTTTTTGGGGATATTCCTCTTTCTATTAAGTTGGTTGATCGCCGCCTTCCAAGCCTGTTCACACATGAACATTTGATTTGAAACCCCCTTTGTTACACTCCACCGCCTACGGCTGGCTGATGCTCGCGGGCATTTTTGTAAGCATAGTGTTCTGGTCGCGACTAGCCCGGCGGGATGACCGGCTAGTGCTGATTTATATCGCGGCGCTGGCGGGTGCGTTCCTCGGCGCAAAACTCGTTTATCTCGGCGCGGAAGGGTGGCTGCATTGGCATGATGCAAATCGCTGGTTGATTCTGGCCACCGGCAAATCCATCACCGGCGCGCTGCTGGGCGGCTATGTAGCCGTTGAAATCGCCAAGCACCTGCTGAAATACGCCGGCACCACCGGTGATTGGTTTGCGGTCATCGCCCCCGTCGGCATCATGTTCGGGCGCGTTGGCTGCATGGTTCAAGGCTGCTGCCTGGGCCGGACTTGCAGCGCCAATTGGTACACCATCAATGACGTCAACGGCATCCCGCGCTGGCCGGCCTCCCAGATGGAATTTCTTTTCAACGCAGTCATGCTTGGCGTGATTTTGCTGTTGCGCTGGGGCAAGATTGCCCCGGGAAATTTGTTTCACATTTACCTAATGGCCTATGGCATTTTCCGTTTCTTCCACGAATTCCTCCGGGACACGCCGCCAATCATCGGCCCCTTCTCGGGGTATCAGTTTGCCGCGATCGCGTTGGCGGCCTTAGGCGCGGCCGGTTTTATTCGAAGGCGACAATCGCAATCAACCCACCAAACGCCTCAACCTTGAATCATGGATTCGCTCAATAGAACTCCGACTTTCTGGAATGCATCACGAGCGGGTGTCTGGAATTTTTGCAGACGGTTTGCGCGATCCGCGTGCCGACCGCCATCGTGCGGTGAACTACGCACGCGTGCCGAAGAGCACCGGAGGCTCTACGCCCGCGCCTTCCGCGAGCGCGAGGACCATGTGCCTGAATATTAGCTGGTGGGAGGATTCTCTAATTCGGCTATCCATATGCGACAGAGCCAAAGCGGTAAAAATCCAAATATGCCAAAGGAGCAGTCGATCAGCCGCCACCAAATTGGTATTCCACGCAGTGCTCCGAATATGAATGCATAGGGAATCACGAGACCACAGGCGATCAAGCCGAAGTCGAACAGCCAACGGTTGCGGATGGGATCACGTAATCCGCCGACGAACGCCAGCGCAATGACGAAATGTCCAAATGCCAGCCAGTCCGTTCCATAAAACAGAAATGGAAATTGTTCCTGTGTTTGTTTCAGGGCATCGCGGACGCGCCCGAACCATTGCGATAACTCTGACGATCCGTTTGGGTTACCAAACCAGTTCGCTAAAAGGTTCAATTCGCTGGCGAGAGGAATTGCCGTCACGCCGCTCAGCACCAACCCAGTGATAAATAACCAAGTCAGTAGCTTAATGCGGCGAAAGAGCAGCGCTTCACGATTCATTTGGTCTGCCCCCGATTGCACCATTGCCAAACGGTCAGAATCAATGCGGCCAGTATCATCACCGGGACTAAAATCACGAACGCCAGATATAGAAAGATGTAAATAACCGCCAAAAACGCGGAAAAATTCCAGCCCAAAGCCACCGAGCCCACCGTTCCATTCAAGACGCTGGTAAACTCCCGGAATCCGGCGAGATGCGCCATCAAAAACAAAAAGCCGATGGCGACCGCCCGTTGCATCAGATCCATTGGTGATAGAAATTCAGCCCGCCGGAATACTGTTAGTTTCTTCGAGGATAATCTCATCATGGTCTGGTTTCGGTTTTAATCTTTTGCCAAAGCGGCCCGAGCGTTGCCGCATAAAGCAACGCCGCATCGCCGACCTGATTGCTGGCGCAGTATTTCAACTGGCCATGAGTGCGCGAGGGAAATCCGGCAAAGTCCAAGGTGGCCGCGAGGGCCTTGAGAAAATTGTCATCGCCGAATGCGCTGGCGCCAATGAAAGCCATGCCGCTTGACCCCGCGCTGACCTCGAACACAGGGATAATGGGACCGGAATCAATATTGGCCTCGCCTTTCCAGGATTTTGGCCATTCATGCGCATAACCGAACTCCAGCGTGATGGCGCCGAGATGGGTCCGGGCGCGCTGATATTGGTCGCGGGCAAAATCGTCATCGAGCAGTTGCAGGCTGTGGGCCACCATCCAAATGGACGAGCCTTCCGGGCCGGCCAGGGGGGTGCCATCCACCTCGAAGCTGGAAATCAATATTCCCGTTTTGGGATCCACGAGCTTCTGTTTGGCCATGGCCAGCCAATTGCGGATCAAGACCGAATGATTACTGCCATCGAGCCAGTCGGCCATCTTGATGGCATCCAGTGCGACGCAATGGTCAAACGTCCAACCTTCATCCGGATAACTCTCCAGCAGCATCCGTGGACTTTTCGTGAAACGTCCGACCATGGCATTCACGCGCTCGGTCAGCAATGGTTTGTATTCCGGCTTTTCTTCAACCATGCGGCGTGCGGCCAGCATCATGGCAATTTCCCCGTCCAGAAACAGGCTGTGAGCCGGCGGCATGAAATAATTCCGTTCCTTGGCATAAGGCATCAAAAAGAAATACATCCCTTCCTGTTTTTCAAGTGCCAGGGTTTCGTCGATGATTTGATCCATCGTTTGCAGGTAGGTCTGTTTGGATGCCGGCTCGCGCAAACTCATGTTGGCAAGGGCCCAAACGAGGTAACTGCGGCCCATAAAATCCCATTCGGCGTTGCTGACCCGCATTTTATTTAGTTCAGCCTCACGCAAGACAGGTTCCGTCCAAAGCCGCAAATGTCGTGCCGCGAGCTGGCGCGCCAAGGGCGAGATGCCTTGATCCTGACGAAAGTTGGCAACCGGCTTGGTAAAAAGGAAATGCAGGCAAGGCAGCCAGATGATTGCCGCCATCGTCAAGGCGGCCATTCCGGTCAAGATTCGTCTGCTTTGCGTTTTCATGAAAACATCAATCTGGGGCTAATCCTTGGCTTTGGATTGCGGCGCGTTGTCCGGCAGCTTCATGCAATCGCCCCAATGTGTGAGAAAGAATTGTTTCTCCGTGGGCAGGAAGGTGTCCGCCCGGCCCAGGAGCGGACGCAAGGCGGTGCTCATCTGCAGCGCCACCAGCATGAAAATGACCGTCCACGTTTTGAGGCCCGCACTGCTGCGGGCGTTGCTCTGGCGGAATCCGGCATCCAGGAACCGCAGCCCAAATGCCGTGGCCACGAACCAGAACATTAAATGCAAGAAGCCCATCCACAGAATCGAATTGGTGGATTGCGAGAACAGCCATGCCACGGGCGCAAACCCGATGAGCAATACCGTCATGAGTAGCAGCAAGCCCACAACCAGCCCAAAAATTTCGCCTGCCCGGGCCGTCGAACCGCTTAGGCCGGCAAAAATATACAGGCTTGGCAGGCAGATCAGGGCGGAGAGGAACAGGCCCCCGGTGAATTTTACCGGTGCTGCCCACCACTGCTCAGCTCCGGAAAATGAACCGATGATCAGGCCGTATACCAAGCTGCAAACAAGACTGGCCAAGAGCATGGCACCGATAAGTTGTCCGGCACCTGGTTGGCGAAGTTGGAACATCAGCCGGCGCGGATGGCGTAGTATGGCTTCCACCGCCCCCAGGACATTTTTTATCGGGACACGTTCAGCCGGGTCGTCGCCCAATGCGGCGGGTCCATTCGCCGTCTTCGGAATTATCGGTGGAATTTGCGGGGGCTCATTCGTTTCGCTCATAGGGTGATTTTGTTTGATGGTTATTCTTGGAAAAATTGTAAAACGGTGTGAAAGATGTTCTCGTAAAAGTTGCCCTCCAGGGCAATGTGGGGCCGGAGAAATTGTACCGGCAGGAATGGCGCGCCGATGAACGGCCGGAGAATCCAAGAGAGCTGGCTGCCGAGAAATAGGTTTACCGCCAGCCAGGCAAACTGCACGCGCCAGGCCACCCTGCGATTGCCCCCGGCCAAACTCACCAAAAGTTGGAACATCCGGGCGTTGCCGATGATGCCGGCAAAGGCGATGACCAAAACGTGCGTCAGTTTGATGAAACCATAGACGGTGCTGTGAGTGGTGTCCGTCGTGAGCGGTGATGCATTCCAGACCATGAAGGCCACCAAGGGTGAGAAAGCCCCCAGAATGGCCGCTGAAATGGTGAAACTCATCAAGATGGTTCGCAAGGACTGGCGGAAGGTGAGGTTCAGCCCCAGCAACGGTGCCAGCATGGCATTCAACAATGCATTGCCGAGCGTGGTCAGCAGGATGATGAGTGGAAATTTGATGGCGACGAACATTGCCTGTTCCGGCGAACGCCACCAACCCATCGCCGCGCCATAACAACTGGTGCCAATCAAAATGACTCCCAATTCACGCGCCAGGCGAAAAGCATCACCACCCTGCAACCAGCCTTGCAACGCCTCCGCCTCCCCTCGCAGCAAGGTGGCGATATCCGTTGAATTCAATCTCAGTTTTCCGGATTGTGCGTGCATCCAATTTCTTTCCGCGGTTCAGTGTTCACTGTTTCTATGCGCTCTGGTAAGAAAAACTGCCAGCCAATTTTCATCAGGGGTGTGGCCATCAATGCCAGCGCCACTCCGAACAAAGGCCAGTTGAACCGTTGCGGCAACATTGTCCGAATCGCACCCAGTCCGTGGTGCGTGGCCGCGAGGCTGTCCGCCATGAAAACGTACAGCGCCAGCAAGACGCCGGTGGAATTTAACACCCACACCCGCTTGTTGGACGTCATCCCGAAGTGAACCGGTTCAAATTGGCTCGCCAGGGTGCCCCACAAAATCATCAGCATTGAAATCAGGGATGGAGCCAGCACCGGACCCCACCACGGCATTGGCAACAGAAAGAGCACATCCCAATCCAGCACCGAGTGCGGCCAGCCACAAATCAATTTCAAAAACACATAATAAAAAATGTCCCATACCCCAAAGGCGATGACGGCGTAGCCAAACCGCGCCCGCCACGACCGGCCCGCCAGCAGGCCGACCACAAACAACATGATCAATGTGGCCAGTTCCCGCGGCAGTTCCACCATCGCGAATCCGCCGATGACTGGCAACGGATCCGGTTGATAGGGTTCGATGCGGTCGATCATGGTGCGCAGATAAAAAACCACCGCCGATTCGACCCATGCCATGGCGATGGCGAAGAACACGACCAGCCACCAGCGGTGCCAGTCTGACTTTTGAGTGGCCAGTTTCATTTCGCGAGTTGGAGTTGAGCCGATTGAGGTTGTGCCCATTGCGCCGGAACTCTGGTTGGCTTGGGTTGCTTGCCCAATGACCGGATGAAACGCGTCATTTGCCGGGTGATCTCCGAATAGAACTCGCTGCGCGTTCCGCCAATCGCTTTCAAACCTCGGGCGTGGCTGATCCAAAGCACCGTTCCCGCCGCATACCCGCAAAAGAGAAATTGAAGCCGCCACCACCCGCCGCGCATTCCGGGCCGGGGACAACCGGCGGAAAGCAGACGGTCACGTTGAAAGGCCACATGCCCCGCCTCGTCGCGCAAGATCAACTCGCACATGGCCGCCAGCGGACCATCGGGTGAATGTTTCCGTAGCATCCGATAGTAACCGGTGCTGACCAGTTCCGTCAGCGTCAACACCTGCAATTCGAAACTTACGCCCAGCACGCGGCGACATAGGCAAAATGCGGTGAAGCTCCAGTGCGAAGTGATGATGCGCCCGCCAAATCGTCGCACCGCGCACCCCAACAATCGCGCGTGTTCCGCCTCTTCCGCAAACCAAAGATCCACGATTTGTCGCAGCTCCTCCGTGCGACTGCGAAATTTTTCCCGGTTAAACGCGATTAGCGACGCCGGCCCACCGCCGTCGCCGAGCCGGAATTGTTCGACTGACCGCAGCAATGGCGCAAGCACACCGGATGGAATATTGACGGGTGCAGCCCAGTCCGGTTCCGGGCGGTTTTGCTTATTGCGCTTAAAATGCTCAATCCATTTGCAGTAGTTCAAGGTTTCCTCGGTCCTGGCGATTGAATTTTGGGCTGCGTCAAATTCATGGAGGCGTTGTTCAACCCCGGTAATAATCTGATCCGGCGTCGAAGTTCCCGCCGTGATGCCGATGACATCGTCCGTGCGAAACCAGTCCCGGCGCAGTTCAGCGGCGGTCTGGACGTGGAACACACGCTCACAAAATTGGGCGCAGGTTTTGACCAGTTCGTGCGTATTGTTGCTGTTTTTGCCACCGATGACCACTACCGCATCGGATTGCTTTGCGAGTTCCACGGCGGCGTTCTGCCGCTGCTTGGTGGGCTGGCAAACCGTGTCCACGAAACGCACTTCCGCCGCTGGGAACCGCTCGCGAAGCGCTTGTGCCAGCCGCCGGACTTTATCAATCGGCTGGGTCGTTTGGGCCATGACACCGAAACGCGGACGCTCCGGCAAACGGGCAATTTCAGGTTCAGCCAGTACCACATCGAACTGTTCCAAATCCTCCGTCATGCCGCGAACCTCGACATGCTCACGCTGGCCAATGATGACCGGGTGAAAGCCTTCATCCACCAGCGCCTTAAGGCTGCGATGCGCCAACTGGACCAGCGGACAGGTCGCCTCGATCACTTGCAGGCCACGATTCCTGGTGTCGGTTAATTTGCAGTCGGAGGCGCCGTGCGCCGTAATCATCACCCGCCGAGTGGCCACGGCGGCGGCCTCGTTTTGAAATTGGATTCCCCGGGAACGGAGTTGGGCCAGCACGGTTTCGTTGTGAACCAGGTCACCAAGAATGGTCAGCGGCTGGGCGGCGGCTTCGTGCACCGCCAGCTCAATGGCATCGCGGACCCCGAAACACATGCCCAGATATTCAGCGCGTAGAATTTTCATAATTTATACTTTGCCATACAAAGTATGAGACTATGGTTGAGGAAATCCGTTCAATATTATTTTATTTGGATTTGGTCTGCTGGACGATCTGATCCAGCAGGTCAATATATTGGGCGAAGGCCTTGCGGCCCGCCGGAGTGAGCGCGCAGGAGGTCAGCGGCCGGTTGTCCCGGTAGGATTTGGCCACGGACACAAAACCTTCCTGCTGCAAGGTGCGAATGTGTGTCGTGAGATTGCCATCCGTCATGTCCAGCAGGTCGCGTAATTCCGTGAAGGAGAGTTCGGGGGCGGAGGCCAGCGCGGACATGATTGCCAGCCGGCCCTTCTCGTGGATCACACGGTTGAGCTGAAGGAAAAGTTCCGGGTTCACACGACGGGTGTCTTTTGCTCGGTGAAATGGAGATAAATGCCATAAGCGAGGTGAAAACCGCCGAAAATACCGCCCATCGCCAGGTTCGGCAGCACATGCCGGGGTTCTCCCAAGCTCAACCGGGTCAGGAGGACTGTGCCAGTGACTATAAAAATCCAGCCCAACCAGCGGACGCCGCGAGGCATGAAGAAACCGGCCGCATGAACGGCGCAGCCGTATAACCAGGCCCAAAACACCACCAGCAGAAATTGCAGGTCCTGGCTGCCCGAGTTGGCGCTGGCAGCAATGGTGGCGACCGCCGTCACCAGACCGACCGAGAAAGCTGGCAAAAGCGCCTGGCTGACGCGGCGGGTCGGCGGCGACCAGAACGGTTCGGAATCTTTCAACGCCTGACGGCGCACCAGAAACAACGACCCGGCGAGGGATATGATTGCCACGCCCAGCCACAGCCAAACAAAGCCGCGGTTGCTTTCGATCCGGCAAAACCAGCCGGTCAGTCCGCCGGCGATTCCGAGCGCGCCGGCAAGGATCATGATGGGAGCCAGCGCCCGTCGGTAAAGCGCGGAACGCTCCATCAAGGTGCGGATGGTCTGGAGATTGTCTACGGCCCATTTTGTGTCCATACAAATACTTTGCATTGCAAAGCACGAAATGCAAGAGGAAAAATATGGCGATGTGTTTTCGTGAATCTTCCGGCCGTTCACCGCTGGTCGCCATCTTCACCAGCTTCGGTATGAACTCGCCCAGCACCGGACCTCTAGTTTCGGCTTTGCAGTTCGGCGATGCGTGAAAGCAGACCGAGGAATTCGGGCGAAAGCGTGCAGCCGTTGAACCACATTTCCTCCTGGGCTGAGTTGGCCAGCAGGGCATCCTTCCGGCGCGAGGGCCGGCCTTCGATGTCCACATGCCAATCGGCCGGTATTGGTGTGAAATGCCAGTGGTCACATCGCTTACGCGGCTATACGCGTCCAGCAGGTCGGCAACGATGTCCGCAATCGCACGGGCGTACCGCCCCACGTTGCTGTTCGCATAACGCCGGCAAAACTCATTGAATGAGAATCGTATCAGCCGGGAATCCTCGTAGGGATCACGGAAACTCAGCAGCGAGAAGATCGCCCGTGCAAGACCAAAACGTCGTCTGGAAGCTTTGTCGGATTGTTTTGCCGTTGATTTTTACTTTCCCAAAGTAGTTGCCGCTGATAACTTATTGAAGCAGATGTGGCACTTTAGGAAACGGCGCCACTTGCCGTCCTTGGAAAGGTGTTCTGCGCGTTTCCGGGGAACTTGGCTGCTTATCCCGCAAGGATTGCACGATTGAAATTTGCGGGGTACAATGGAAAAGTGGAGCGCCGGCAGACGCTAATAGTCCTTTATTTACGCGGTTGGAAGGGTGGCTGAGTGGTTAAAGGCATCTGACTCGAAATTGTAAAACCCACTTTTAGCTATGTTTAGCATTGGGATGCAACCATTGATTCGCTCAACAATAACAATGGTTTTATTGATTTTCGCCTTTGCTGCGTTTGCATATCATTGGCTGTAAAAAGTGCATATAGTATAGAACAGCAGTATAGAACCTAAGGCACCTGAGCAATAGTCAGATCGGTTGCAAGTTTTTAATGTGTAGACGGTAAGCTTCAAATCGTTGAATGCGAAAATCCTCTCAAATCCGAATGCCGCGGCTCTGGCTTTGAGTGTGCATTCGCGTTTCAGAAATGGCGCGTGTCATTTTGATTTCAAATGACTCGGCCACAATGTTCATGTCCTGATGCGGATACTTTTCTACCAGGTGTTCCTTAACCTGCGCGTTCACATCGCCCTTCCAAACTCTCAAAACCTGCCTCTGGTCGCGCACGAACGCTTGCAGCACTTCGCGCACGTCGTGGCCGTTGTTCAGAACACCCTTCAATTTCATGTCCTTCAATGGCAGGCATTCAATGATGGCAAATTCCAAACCTGCCGCTGTGCGGCGATGGCAAACGGAAGTGATTCCTGTCAGATCAACGGCGTGTTGCCATAGCGTGCCATCATCGGTTTGGATGATGTTGCCTGACGATTGCAGCGCGGCTCTGGAAGCGTCGCTTGCCGCCATTGACAGATTGCGCTCGATGTTTTGAAGCGCGTCGCAACTTGCTTTGAACTGTTTCAGGTGTTCCGCGAAATGCTGCATGACCTCAGCGTTGGCCTGGTCTTGAAGCGGTGTAGGTCGTTCGTAGTAGTTCATAATTTGCCTCATTCAGTTCCCAACAATTTTAACAATTCGGTTCGCGGCACGAGCAATTTGCCGCGCAAGGCGCGACAAACTTTTAATTTGTTGCGCTGAATCAGCCGATACACGCTGAAATAATTCACACCGAGCATGTCGGCAGCCTCTTGAATCGAATACGCGAGGCGTTCGGTTGGCTGCGTTGCTGGTGGTTCCTCATTTTTTGGAATGGTTTCCATACGCTTCTGTTGTTTACGCGGGTTTCATTGACAAATCATCTTTTCGGCTTGTTTGCGCCAGTCGATTTCGGCAAGCAAGTCACTTGGGCGAAGGCCGAGCGCGGTGGCAATGTAATACAACTGGATGAGATCAATCCGCAGCGAGCCGTCTTCAATTTTTGAAACGGTGCTGCGCGTGGCGTTATGCCAGCCGGCGAGCTGCAACCGGTCAGCAAAAACGTCCTGCGTCCAACCAAGTTGGTCGCGCTTTTTGCCCACCAGCCGTCCCATGAAATTTCGTTGTTTCATTCTTAACCGGCCCGGATTTTCAGATTTTTAATTGCTCATTTTGACAGGATTCGCGGTGGCGAAAACAAGTTTCGGTTTTACCGATACTTAAGTTCGGTATTTCCGATAGGACTTTTCGGTTCAAAAGCCGACTTCCCAAGGCATGGCACAGCCATGCGAAGGGAAGTGGGGGTCATCAAACTAACAGCAAAACCGGCGTCAGTTCTCGCCAATAAGCCTCAATTGAGTGAAAAAACAGGCATTTGCCTGACCCATTATGGGATAAGGGGCATCATCGAACCGGCTTTCGCCGACTCTAGCCAAGCAGGGAGAATCCAGACTTTCGTCCTGTCTCAAGAAAATCAATAGCACAGCCGGAATGAAACGCAAGCACAGCACGACGACAAAATGCACGAGCTACCGGACAAAATGCTGCCGGTGGCCATGGATGAAAACCGATTGTGGCCTCGGTCACAATCCAGGCAGGCAGACTCCAAGCGTGATTCCTAAGTGCCATCCGATGGCGGAGCGAACGCGGTCAAGATGTTCTCTGTGCTGGCAAGGGCTTTTTCATAACATTTATTCACAAGTGTTCTGGTTGGTTTT
>Ga0302281_10000512_pt1 | contig 28294 bp, 23 predicted proteins | sample III_Fen_E1_2_FD_198762 | JGI IMG/M metagenome (GOLD analysis project Ga0302281, IMG submission 198762) | Peat permafrost microbial communities from Stordalen Mire near Abisko, Sweden - III_Fen_E1_2 | ecosystem: Environmental > Terrestrial > Soil > Wetlands > Permafrost | place: Sweden: Abisko...
TCTTGCACGCCTTGCAGCTCAGGCACAGATCCAGCGCTTCATGCACGGCTTCGCTCTGGAAGCCTTCCTTTTTCAGCGCGCCGGCCAGCATCTCCCAAAGCAGCCGCGCACGGCCGCGTGTCGAGTTCTTCTCCTCGCCCGTCGCGCGATAGCTGGGACACATCACGCCGCTATCCTGCTTCAGGCATGCGCCTACGCCCACGCAACGCTCCGTAGCGCGCTCAAACGAGCCCTCGTCAGCGCCGAAGATAAAGTGGGTCTCAAGCGAATGAGCATGGTTCGATTCCTGTCCAATAATTGGAAGCGGGTGGCGAAGATTCTCGACCGGATCGTAGAGACGCACGGCATCAGAAAGCTTGCCGGGATTCATCAGGTTTTGCGGATCCCAGATCGCTTTGAACTCCTGGAACGCATTGATCAGCTCCGGCCCAAACATCTTCGGAAGCAAAACCGCCCGTGCCTGACCGTCGCCATGCTCGCCTGAAAGCGACCCGCCCAGCGAAACAACAAGATCCGCCGCGCGATCAATAAAGTCGCGGAATTTGCTGACTCCCTCGAGTGAGCGGAAGTCGAAGTTGATGCGCAAGTGAACGCATCCCTGTCCATAGTGGCCATACAGCGGGCTACGATAACCGTATTCGGCCATCAGCGCGGTCAGCTTGCGCAGATAGGTTCCAAGATTCGCGGGAGGAATGCCGGCGTCGTCCCAGCCCTCCCAGCGCTCCGGCTCGCCGGGGACAAACACGGTTGCGCCCAGCGATGAATCGCGAACGCGCCAGATGCGTTCCGCATCCTCGTGGTTATAGATACGAGCCGTCGGGTTTTCTTTCCATGCTTTCGCGGCGCGCACCAGGGCTTCGGATTTGTCGTAGGCTTCTCCGGGGTCCCACGCGCCCATTTCCACCAGCAGGAATCCGCCGCCCGGTGGCAAGAGAGCCACATCCCTCGTCGCAAGCCCCTTGCGATTCATGAACTCAACCAGCAGCCCGTCAAAGCCCTCCAGGCCGATTGGCCCAAACTCAAGCACCAGCGGAACCACGTCTGCAGCCAGGAATGGATCTTCAAACGCAAGCACCGTGAGCACGCGAAACGGCGGGCTCGAAGTCAGGTTCAGCTTGGCGGAGACCACCGTTGCACAGGTGCCTTCAGAGCCCACCAGCGCGCGCGCCAAATTGAAGCCGTTTTCGGGCAGCAGCTCGTCCAGGTTATAGCCAGATACGCGCCGGGGAATGCTCGGGAACCTCTCCTTGATCAGCGCTGCGTAGCGATCACGCAGGTTCACCAGCTTCGAGTAAATCTCGCCCACGCGCCCGCCTGCCTGGATATGGGCTTCAATCTGCTCGGGAGTGTTGCGTCCGACGGTCATACGAGTCCCGTCGTAGAGCACAATATCCATGGTCTCAACGTTGTCGACGACCTTGCCGCCAAGCAGCCCATGTACGCCGCAACTGTTGTTGCCAATCATGCCGCCCAGGGTGCACCGGCTGTGCGTTGCCGGGTCGGGCGCGTAGGTCAGGTGGTGGTGTTCCGCAGCTTCGCGCAGCCGATCCAGAACAATGCCCGGCTCCACAACCGCAAGTTTGGCGATGGGGTCAATGGAGTTCAGCCCATTCATGTAGCGGGAAAAATCGAACACTACAGCCACATTGGCGCATTGGCCGGCCAGGCTGGTTCCCGCGCCGCGCGGCAACACGGCGGCTCCGGTCTTCCGGCAGGCAGCGAGCGCCGCTTCAACATCCGCTGCATCCCGAGGCATGATCACCCCGATCGGAAGCTGGCGGTAGTTGGAAGAATCAGCAGCGTAGAGCGCGCGCGAACCCAGGTCAAAGTGGACATCCCCGCGCACGCTGGCCTTCAACATCGACTCGAGCTCACGATGGGCGGCAAAGCGCTCGTGCACGAGCGGCGGCTGGTTGATTAGAGATGAAACTGTTTCAGCATTCACGGGGGAATACTACCGGAAATTGACAACGTCGCGGTGTGAGCCAAATCACCCTGTAGTCTGCATTCCCACAGGGCGAGACGGCTGGCATCAGTGAAATCGGTCACACCGGTCGCGCAGTTCCTTAATTTCAGCGCAAAAAAGATGGCTTCCTCGCAAGGGAAATGGAGAGGAACTCCGTTAGTGGATTTGTGAGCCAATCAGACACCTCCTAGGTTTGCTGATTGGGGAGAAATGCCGGCGGCGAAACCTCGCGCCGCGCACCATCTGCAACTCACTTCCCCTGACCACGCAGGGTGCTCCCTGTTGCGGGCGACCCCAACAGGGAGCACATCCCGATGCCCACCCAACTCCCTCCCCCAGGTCCGGGAGTGCAACCAAGGAGGATTTTCATGTCACGCTCCGCAAAAACTGTATCTGTCAGTGGACTGCAAGCCGCAATCAAGAACGCGCTTGAGGCCACCCAAAAGAAACATCCCGACGCCAAATTCCAGCCTGCCGCCAACGGCGGTGGCGATGCCTTCTACTACCGCCCCTATTGGCTCTGCGGCGGTCCGTTCCTGCCCCCCGACTGGGACCTGAACCAGGCAACCGTATTCGCCGAGACCTTTGCGGCCAATCTGTCGAAGGAGCCGGCCGTCGCACCGCTGGCCATCGATGGCAAGATCGATGCCGCGGTCTACATCACTGGCGGCAAAGTCGCAGTCGGCTTTGTCCCCGGCGAAGCTTCCCTCACCGAGTAGCCCTGCTCCCATAGGAGAAGCACCGATGCTGAAAACGGCTCCGAGCGCACAAAACACTCTTCTTTGTCCGAGTGCACAACCCACCGTAAAAGGGGGTCGTGTGCTCGGGGTCGTGCAGCAAATTGGCGACGGCTTTGAGATCTCTTATCTCGATCAACCTCTTCCAGTTACACCCGAATTGCTGGCCATGGCAGCTCCTGCTCAGCCCACTGAGGTCTTCCGGCTGGCCGCGCCCTGTCAAACCCATCACTGTCCCCACTACGACGGGTCCGATTGCAGCCTGGTCACCCGCATTGTGCAGATCATGCCTGCCGTTGTGGATCAACTCCCGCGCTGCCAGATTCGGTCAGAATGCCGCTGGTTCCACCAGGAAGGTGCGGCCGCATGCCGCCGGTGTCCGCAGGTATCCACGGTCAACTACGACGCGGACCAGACCATGCAGAGCGTCGTCAACCTTCCGCCCGTGCAGATGCCAGCAGCCGCGCAACGCACCTAATCGCAAGGGAAAACTCGTCGACCCGCAGCGCATGAAACCGTAGCGCCGATCTCCAGATCGGCTGTCGTGTGGGCGTCCTCGCCCGCGCTCTTCAGGGTCCACTAACTTTCTTTCTTACTACCGCGCCGGCCATTCTTCGACAACAATCCCCAGGTCGTTTAGCCGCTGGATAACCGCCTCGACATTCCGCCGAACCTTGGGACGATCTTTCTTGGCAGCCAGCGGCGACTCGGCCACAGCAATTACGCGCCCGTAATGCCACGTGCTGGCAGGCAACGCTATCAGGGCCCCAGCCAAATCGCCAAGGCGCAACTGCAGTTCCTGACGCCGTGCGGCATCGGGTCGCAGCAGCCCTCCCTCTCCCAGAGTGCTTGGGTTGGCGTCCGCCATCGTGATGCGAAGCGTGAGCATATCAGCATCAACCGACAGGAAAGGATTCCGCCACGCGCCAGGCTCGTGGACATCCACATACATGCTCTTTGTGGGCAATGGGATGCTCGCCAGCTGAGACCTCTGTGTATCAATTTCAGTCGCGGCGGCCTGGGCCTTCTGTTGAGCGTTCACTGCGCCCTGGGCCACGTTGGCTACGGCCTGTTCTTCCTTGTGGCAGGCAACAAGCGCAACCGGAAGAAGCAGGGCAAGGCACAGAATTCCGCGGACTTGAAAGCGCTGCATCACCCTGCAAGGATAACAGTTCGTAGATATGCGAAGGCGCACAACCTCACAGCCTGCTGAAACACTCCCTCTGTCCCTGTGTGAAGGCGCACGACTTCACAGCCTGCTGAAACACCCCTCTGTCCCTGTGTGAAGGCGCACCACTTCACAGCCTGCTGAAACACCCCTCTGTCCCTGTGTGAAGGCGCACCACTTCAGTCGTGCCAAAAGCCAATCAGGAAAGGAAAATCAACATCGGGCTTTACAGGCTGCTGAAAAACTCCTTCGGGCGGTAGGCCGGGGATTTATCCCCGGCATAAAGGCAATGGAATCAAAGCGGGCTTTAACCCCTGAGGGATGCTCCTTTAACACCTCGACCAAAGCGCAGGCCCTTTTATCAGCTCGTTTGGCTGTCCTTGCCGGCGGGTTGTACCTTTATCCGCATGGCAATTGCTCCGTTTTCCCTCGAGCTAAAACCGGGCCGCACATCAAATCAACTGAGGGCCGCTGTAGCCTTGCTCGTCATTCTCCTGACAATTCAAGCTGCAACGGCCGCCCCGATCTTCCCATTGAAACGGCAGGCCAAAAACACCGTAACCGCAACGCTCGTCGAGACGGCCTCCTACACTCCTTGCCGGGACGGCTGCTCAGCGACTGCTGAACCAGCTCGTGCCTTCTGCTTCAAAGCGGGCAACCAGTTCCTCGTCGCGGAGGGAAAAAGCTACCTCCACGAGAACAAGTTCGAGAGCATGGAGGACCTCGCCGGCAAGCTGCTTCCCATCCAGCCCAGCGGACGATGGGTGTGGGTCACGCCGGCAGACCGAGGCGCCATCAAGCTCCGCCGCGGGTCGCTCTTTGAGGACTTCAAAGACAACGGATGCATCCGCGAGGTTCACCGGCCGATAATCGCGCTGGCAGCGCACTCCAGGCCGCGCACGAAGATACCGTCCGCAGCCTTCGCCATCGCAGGTCCCGGCCGCGGCGAATTTCAGCCGCTGTATCTCTGGTATCAATGCGGGCCCGACGGGGACGCAATCGCCTGCCACCGCTGGTATCGCAACGGACAGCCCACCGCACAAGATTGGTATTGCGCGCAATCGGCAGACGGCTCCCAGGTAGGCGCAGACTTTGCCATCGATCCATTGCTGAGCAGGGCAGGCAGGTTAGTTCTCGCGTCCGGCGAGGTTCTGCGGCAGGATGGACGCGAACGAATCGACGGCAAACTCGCAAAGCCCGGCGAGGCTTGCTTTTGATAGTGAATAAGCTGGGGAGATTATCGATGCGAAACACCATTCAAATCCTCTGCCTCCTCGTATTGGTGGCCGCTCAAGCTGGCGTCTCCAGCGCGCCGAAGAAGATGACCATCGACACGCACGCTTCCTTGATCGACGTCGCAGCCCGCCGCAAAGAGCTGCAGCACACCAGGAGCCCGCGGGTCCTCGCCGCCCTGGCCAAGCTTGAAAAATGCGGCAAGCTCGCGCCCGTTGATGCTCCGACAGGACTCATGGACATTCCTCACCATTATTTGAACGGCTCACATGGGCCCACCAATCCCGCCGAACGCGAGGCGACACGCATCTACTCCCAGTTTGAAAAGCGCGTGACCATGGGTATGAACCAATTCCTTGCCACCGGGGACCACGCAGAGGCCGCATGCGCACAAGCCCAGATTGACCAGTGGGCGCAGGCCAAAGCGCTACTCAATTACGACGCCCAAGCGAACTCGCAATCGTGGTACCAGGTAGAGTGGACCCTGTCCGCACTTGCAATCTCGGAGTCCGTCCTACTGAACGACGAGGCGCTCGATCCCACCATCACCGCTCGCGATGTGGCGTGGATGAACAAGGTCGCCCATCACATGATCGGATTTCCCAAAACCGCGCAGGAGAAGAACAACCATCACTACTGGAAGGGTCTTGCCGCAATTGCAACTGGCGTCATCTCAAACGATGACGAGCTCTTCGGCTTCGGCGTCCAGGCCTACTTCGACGGCGTGAATGAGATTGATCAGCGGGGCGCACTGCCCCTTGAGATGGCGCGTCACGAGCTCGCCATTCACTACCAGGCCTTTGCCGTCGAGCCGCTCATCCCCATTGCCGAATTTGCCGAGCGGCAGCACATTCCACTCTCCAGCTACAAGTCGCCCACAGGAAAAACCATCGCCGACGCCATAACCTTTCTCGGCGCAGCGGTAGCCGATCCCTCCATCGTGAAGGTCTATACGCCAGAGACCCAGGAGAGCAGCCCCACCGGTCCCGAGTTCTTCGCAAGCATTGAGTTCTACATGCACCGCTTTCCAGATCGCCTTCTTCCGGCAGCCATTCGAGAGAGCCTGGAAACGCCAACAGCAGCGTCGCGATTGGGAGGAAGCACAACGGTGTTGGCCGGCAACTGATTGCCATGTCCCACGCTCTTCGGAAAAGCAGCAAATTGTGTTCTAAATCACGACATTCCCTACCTCCTGACCCCCAACATGTGAGGAGTGTCACAGCTTCCAGAGCGACGCCCCAGTAGACTCCGCTTGGATTGAAAGGGATATCCATGAGCAAGGTTGTTGGGATCGTCGGCTCCTATCGCAAGGCCGGAATCGCAATCGCAGCGGTTGAAGCGGTTCTGGAGGGTGCAAAGGAATTGGGCGCAACCACGAACCTGATCAGGCTGTCGGAGAGCAATCTCGGTTACTGCAACCATTGCCGCAAGTGTGCCCAGGCGCCCGGTCCGGAGCGCGGCAAATGCCCCCAGTTGGACGACCTTGAATCCATCCTGCGCGAAGTGGAGTCCGCCGATTCGGTCGTGCTGGCCAGTTCCATAAGCTACGGTGGCGTCACCGCCGTCTTTCGCAAATTCATGGAGCGGCTCACCGGGTTCTACTACTGGCCGTGGGGTCAGCCGTTGCCGCAAATCCGCCAGGAACCCACTCGTAAAGCCGTGCTGGTAGCTTCTTCCGGAATGCCGGGCTTCTTCATCCCACTGTTTACGGATGTAAGGCGCACACTGCGTCGCACCGCGATGATGCTGGGAGCCAAGCCGGTATCGACGCTTTGGTTGGGCCGCTACGGGTGGCGTCTGGATTGCCGGCTCCTGGATAAAGATCTGGAGCGCGCGAAGAACATCGGCAGGTCACTCGCATAGCGAGAAGCCAACCGGCACCATTCCTACTTGGGGATAAGGCTGTGAGCGATAGCGTCCAGCATGCCATTGAGGAAGTTGATCGACTCAGGAGCTGAATAGCGCCGGCCGATCTCCAGAGCTTCATTGATGACAATGGGAAACGGCGTGCCCTTGAAACCCAGCATTTCACCCACCGCCATGCGCAGCAAATTGCGATCGACCGCAGGCATGCGTTCCAGCCGCCAGTGCTTGGAGTTCAGCACCAGAAGCTCGTCAATCTGTTCCTGCCGCTCAACGGCCACGCGGAAAAGATCCTCAGCGAAGCCTTTGACTTCGGGTTCCACTTCATCGCCAGCTTTCCAGAACGTGGCGCGCACCTGGTCAGGCGTCTGCTTGCCGATATCCGCCTGAAACAGCATCTGCATGGCCAGCTCGCGCGATTTACGGCGCGTCCCGGCGCTCAAGCGCGGCCGCCATCTGGATCGCCGGCATGAACCAATTTGCGCCCAAGGCTGACCATCTCTATGGCCGCAACAGCTGCCTCAAATCCCTTGTTTCCCGCCTTGATGCCGGCGCGATTCAGTGCCTGCTCCAAGGTTTCACAGGTAAGTACGCCAAAGCTGTGCGGAATGCCCGTCTCCTGTTGCGATTGGCCAATGCCGCGCGCAACCTCGTTATAAATCGCTTCGTAATGGGCGGTCTCGCCGCGCAGCAGGCAGCCAAGCGTGACAATCGCGTCGACTTTACCAATGTTGGCAATCGTCCGGGCCGCTGCGGGAATCTCCCATGCACCGGGGACACGCACCACCTCAATGTCCGACCGAGTTGCGCCACTGCGCAGCAGCGCATCCAGAGCCCCTTCCAGCAGGCGCTCCGTAATCACCGCGTTCCAGCGCGCCACCACAATCGCAAAACGCATTCCCCTGGCAGATAGGTCGCCTTCCACCGCAATCGCCTTTCCGCGCAGCGGATCAGACCATGCCCAGAAAGAGAAAGCAAAACCAGGCTCAGGTTCAACAGTGAACAAGCTCGATTTCCAGTGCGTCTCCGAAATGGGTGACAGGCGCTCAGCCGGATCGACGCCTTCGCCACGAAGCCATGCCGCCGCAGCCTGGTACACGGCATCCAGTGCGGTCACTTCCACCAACACATCCGCCGTAGCGGGAAAATCGCCGTCGACAAATTCAAGATTTCCCAACGGAGCCAGAAACGATGCGCCGCGACTGGTTTCCTCTTTCCATCCGGCGCCGGACGCAAACCCCAGCGCAGCAAAGAAGCTCGACAGCCGGTCATAGACCGCCTGGCTGCCAGCCGGACGAAGAAAGGAAATCCCCTTGATCATGGTTTGATTCTATCGTGCTGAGTTGGCATGGTCGCGCACCCCGGATCGAATCGAACCGCGATGATTTCCGCCCTGAAGATTGCTGACTGTTCAAACCGCTCAACAGAAAGGCCGGCGGAATGCCGGCCTCTCACGAGCTTCGTTTGAGTGATCAAAGCAGTTAGGTGGTCGAGCGCGGCTTGACCACAACAACGGTTGCCGGAACAATGCCGGAGGCCGGCGCGGTGCCATTGGTGAAGATGCAGTCGGGGTCGGCGCCAGGTGTGCAGGCGGGCAGATTAGGAGCAATCTGTTGCGAGTCAACTGGCACAGCCGATGTGGTAATTTTGTTCGGAATGGTGATGTAGTGCACTAGGTTGTCGCCCGCCGTTGAGACAAAGAAGTAAGTGCCATCCGGGCTGAAGGCGCCTGCGACGGGTGCGGTAATGGCTGTCGCGCCCGTGAGCGTCACATAGCCCACAGTCCCGGCAGCTCCGTTCAAACCCGGCTGGTAATACGGCAGTGAAGCGCCAGTTGTTGAGCCGTCGTACGTAACAAATGCAAGACCCGACGCCGGGGCCGCGACAACCTGGTTGATCGCCGTCGCGTTCACCTTGGCAAGAGGCAGCTGATTCAGCGTGTGCGAGATCATGAGCGGCGAAAGCACACCGGTCGATGATTCGGGGCACGGAATCGGAGCCGAAGCACCGCTGGCGGACGTCGTCGTCGGAATTGTGATTCCAATGTCGGATAGCGTCGCGCCACCGCCAAACACTGCCGCGCCCAGTATGTGCTTTCCATCCGTCGTAGCGGCAAGTGCGTCCGTCTGCGTATTCACCAGGTCGCCCTGGGGATAGAACTGCATACTTGCATAGTCACCGACGTTGCCGGCCGGGCACCAGGTGTGTGCGACGGTCGGATTCCCGCTGAGGTACGCGCCAACTCCGGGGATGGTAATCGCCAGGTTCGTCGATCCACCGGTCGGGGTCAGGTCCGTCGTAGTCCACCCTGTATTGAAGTTGTAAACATACAGCTTGTCCGAGTGCCCGGGGCCCGCCGCAGCGCTGTCCGTCACGTAAAGAGTCTGCGAATCAGGTGTCCACTGGGCCGCAGTGCCCATTCCCCCAAAGGTTGAAGAAACACCCCCAGTCGGGCTGTAAACGTAAAAGAGCTGCCGCACCTGGTCGTTGATGAGCAGAAGATTGTTGTTGGGCGACACTGTCAGCACCACTCCAGGCGCGCTCGTGTCCTGCTTGGTGATCGAGTTCGAGTTCGTGGCGTATATCATCAACTCGTGGCTTGATCCAAAGTACAGATCAGTTCCGAGCCGGTCCATCACCATCGAATTCGGAACATAGGGCAGCCGTACCGAGGAACTCGGAGTCCCGGTAAGCAGTTCAATTGGAGTGAAGTACTGCGATTGGCCCGGCGCACCAAACCAGACATAATCGCTGGCTGTGCCTGGCACCGTAATGGTCACTGGATTCGAGGAAACGGGCAGCCCCGTCCCATACAAGCCGATTTTATTGATCGGAGCCGGATTGCATACCGACGGTTGGCAGATCGCGGTAATGGAAGCAACTCCCGGAAAATTGGTTGTGATGGCTCCCGAGTTCCCTGCGGTTATGTCGATAGGATCGGTAGACTGATAAGCCAGCGAAAGGCCGGTGATCGGATTGCCGTTAGTATCAATCACCGTCGTGGTCAGGTTCTGCGTCACGCCCTGTGTCACACTGCCGGCTGTGGAACCGTTCGCCAGGGCCACATTGATTTCGGCCGGCGGACAGGTGGTAAAGTAACCTGCCGAGGAGCCCGATCCCGCAATATTAGCGGTGATAATCGTCGTGCCCGGCAACTCTGCGGTAATCTGGTTGGTCTCGCTGTTGATCGAGGCAATCGATGAGGTGGCCACCTGGTAGCTGAGCGTTCCAATCGCCGATGAGCAATCCGGAACCGAAGTCACACCCGGAGGCAGCGGGCAGGCATAGTTGGTCACCCCGGGCGGTGCGCAAAGCAGTTGCTGGGTATTGTTGCTGCCCGCAAAGCACGCCTGCGCATCCAGCTGAACCGGAGGCGCTGCCTGCGAGACGCACGACTGCGGACCGACCAGCGTTACCGATGTTACCTGGGCGTGGACGAATACCTCCACTGGGTTTGAGCTGACGCTGTCTGCCGATGCGCTGATGTATGCCGAGCCGTATGGCAGCGTCCCTGTGTCAGGAAGTGGATTCGGTTTGCTGCAGATGGTGTAGTTGGCGATACCGCCGCCAGTGTTCCGGTTCCAGGTTCCTGCGCATATATTGCCAGTTGGCGAGATATCAACCAATTGGTTATTCGTGGTGCCGTAGGTAAATACGCTTACACCAGCCGGGGTGCCCAGGCAGGTCTTGGGAGAGGGAGCGGAAGCCTGCTGCGTCTGTCCAAATGCAAGAGAGATGCCACCAGTCGCAGGCGTCATCGAGATCGAAGCCACAGCGGTGATCAGTTGGCCGTATCCCGAGGTGGCGGGGCAATATTTCGCAGCCGGGTTGCGAGTGCAACCGGAGATCGATATCCCGGCTGGTATGGCCAGGCACAACAAACAAACAAGCGTCAAAAACCGCCGCATGAATCCTCCCCGCCCCGCCTCTTCGAACCGCGGAACGGTCTCTCCGAATCCGTAAAAAATGGGTTATAGGATCCTCAGGGAATTCGACCGCTGGAACGACCCAATTGGCCGTCGATCCTTCGACCACAATCTCTCTGAAAACCCACTATAGCGGCTCGCCAAACTGCCCAAGGCCAGCCCGCAGCCGCTGGAATCCAATCAAAACGACCGCCTCCGGCGCTACACGCTTCCACATAGCCGACCGGCGAAACACGCTCTGAACACTCCAATGAAAAGTGTATCAGGACGGGCTGGGCCTCCCGAAAACCGGCCTGCCGTTGTCCTGCTGCCACTTGTGTCTTGCTATCAATAAATAGACTGCTCCGGAGAAAGATGGCGAGCAAGATCCGGCGAATCGAGATCCACTCCCAGCCACCCAGGCGTTCATCCGCACAGATCTGGTTTGTGCATTTGCGACTCCAACCGTGACAAGTGCGGCTCAAAACAAAATATTGATGGATGATTGAGGCCAAGCTCGTTACTGTCTTATCAGAAGTAGTTTAAGGTGATTCGAGATATGTCCGGATACGACTCAGCGCAACGACTCAAAGAAGATGACGATTTAGGCAGGTGGCGTTTCGCCGCCGAGATCGCGGAAGTGATTCGTTCAACCCCCTCCGACTGGTCTGCGCGCATTGGGGTGTTTGGCAAATGGGGAGAAGGGAAAAGCACGGTTCTCAACTTCCTTGAAGAGATGTTGAAGCCGGAAGGCAATCTGGTTTTCTACTTCACCCCCTGGGCAGTTCAGGAACTTGAGGAGCTTTGGGAAGAGTTTGGAAGCGCCCTTCTGGCAGCACTCCAGGCGGAGAAGCTGGAAGTGGATTCTCCGTGGAAAGAGAAACTGGAGGTGGAATCCCCGGGGAAAGACAAGTTCGAGGCGGAATCCGGCTGGAAAGGAATGACGCGGAAACTTCAGGGAAAGGCCGGATCGACGACATTACAAGATGGGGCGCAAGGCGCGGCAGAAATCGTGGGTAAAGACAAAGTCTATAAAAGCGCGCTGGACCTGGTTGGCAAATGGCTCAAGCCCGACGGTGCACAGGTCCGGAATATCCGCCAGAAACTCGGAAACAAGCGGGTAGTCGTCTTCATCGACGACCTGGATCGCGCCACCCCGGAACTACTGCCCAAACTCCTGCTGTCTCTGCGAGAAATTCTCGACCTGCCGGGATTTACTTTTGTGTTGGCCTTCGACAATGCGATTGTGGCCGATGGTCTTGTTACTGCCAACAAAGCATGGGGAGATGGGGATAGCTTCCTCGACAAGATTCTGGACTTTCACTACTACCTGCCCCCGATTTCAAAGACCGCGAAACGCCTCTTGCTGATAAACATGCTCAACCGGTACGCCAGGTTTGTTCCGCAGGACTCAATAAGCCCGATTGAACACCTGCTACCGGATAATCCCCGCAGGCTGAAGAGACTTGTCCGTGGTCTGGTGTCTTTAAAGCCGCAACTTCAACGGCACGGTGCCGGTGAGCTGAATTGGGTTGAGATCTGGCTGGCCGAGATGATTCGCCAGGAATCCTATCCCTTCTTTATGCGCCTTCTCGACGGCAGCGCCTTCGATTCCCTCATAGGCAGTGGCTACAAGTCCCGGCAGGCGGAGCGCAGAAGGAAAAGCGAGGATAACCAATCCGCCGAGAACGCCGATATCAAGCAGCTCATTCAAGAGGTCGGGGGGATCGGCGAAAAGCAGGCCACACGGCTAGTCGAATTGATTGGCGCTACGCGGATGCTCGGAGGATTCCATCTACTGTACAACTTCAAGTTCGCTCTGCGACCGGAAGCGATCACCTGGAAGGAATTCAATGAGTTGTTGGCGGAATGGAAGGAGACTCCCTCTGCTGAAACAATCTCGGGATGGATCGCCAAACAGTCCGCCACAAACTGGATCGACTCGGCGGACATCGAGGTGGACCTCTTTGAGACTCTCCTGAATGCCAAGCACGAAGCGGCTTCCAAGGCAGCGGAAGCACCCACTGTCGAAGAGAATTCAAAATACTGTGAGCAAGCAACGTCCTTACTGGCCATAACCGAGCAATTCCTCAGTCTTCCCGAAATGCTTACCCCGGAAAGATTCAGCAAACTCTTCGAGAAGTCGTTGTATTGGATCGCATTTCGAGTGAATCCGGCCGATGGCGAACTGCGAAATGCCGAGCGAACCCTTGTCTATTCCTTGTTGGACCGCACCTCGAGCGCCCAGGCTCCTGCAACCCTTGACACTCTCAAGCCCTGGGAGCCGTCGGCTCATCTATCGGAAGATGCGCGGACCGCGGAACTGGAAAAGGATGTTCGAAACGAGTGCGTCAACCTCCTGCTTCCGAAAGTCGAGCAGGCATTCGCCACGTTTATTGGCCGCCCTGAAAGTCTGAGATTGCTTTCTTCGCAAAATGGTCCGTCCTCGTTTCTCTATGTGCTGTTTTCGATAGATCGCCTTCCATGGGGGGCTGTCATTCGAAACGCTCTGCTGGAAACAATGCGAAATGCCAGGATCGACGCGAACGCCTATGAAAAGGCAAACGAATTCCTGCAGTTGCTCGTGGACGCCGCCGAAAATAGCACCGGCCTCATCCCCCGTAACAGTGCCGAGAAGATCGTTGAAGACCACGAATTCATTGCGGCCCTATGGCAGGGAGTAATATCCCGCCACATTCAATTCCGAATGCTCAAATCGTATCTCGCCAAGCGCGAGGCGGTTTTGCACCTGGGAGCAGCCGAGGCAGATCTCCCTCTTTCCCAGGAACTTTCGCAGGCTAAAGAAACAGCTGGCTGAATTGCAGAAGGCATTCCCCAGACTCTCAGCGCTCACGGGCCGAACGAATTTCCTGAGGCGCATCATAAAATGCGAATGGATTTAGAAACTGCCGGCCGTACAGAAGCGCGCGGTCCATCGCCGTCAGTTTTGCCTCATCGCAAACGCCTTCCCAGTTCCCTCGAATCGCCTTCACCTGCCGCAGAATAATAGCTCTCGCTTCTTGCTCTGAAAGAAGAAACTGCGGCGCCGCCTCGAGACATAGCGCCAACTGGCTTCTGTTGTTATTCCCGACAATCCGCATTCCCTGGCCGGCTTCTTCTCCCATTCGAGATTGTGGGCACACGTCATAGGCAGGCGTGAGATGCAGATTCTTTCCATCCCAGAAGGCAGCATGGTTGCGTGCATGATCATCGGTGTTTCCGCACAGAACGTTAAAGGTCAGCCTCCCGAACAGTTCGCGGAGCTCTTCCCGAGGATTTTGAAAACGTAGCCGAATCGTCTCCGCCAGCAACTCGTAACTCGCGTGCCTGGCCATCATCTCGTCAAGTTCGAACATCGTGAGCGCCGAGACAAACGCCTTTCTCCCCCATCCGCCCTTCACACGCTCACGGTCAAAACGCTCCACCAGCAACGCATCCTTGCCCAGTGCCGTTTCCATCCGCACCGGGGACACATTCAGCCCCGTCAGGTCTGCCAGCCGCATCGCGACATATTCCGCCTTCACCACGTTGTAGATATCTGTGCTCATTGAAAACTTCGCAATCCACTTCTTGTCGTCCGATGTGAGCAGCGCCTTGGGTCTTGCCCCTCCCAGAGAAGTCCCATGCTGAAGAGCCTTGTCCAGCTCCGGAGAGAGTGGAACTCCTTTCTCCACCTGCTCCGCAGAACGGAGCAAGTCATCCAGCGAGGCCTGCCCCATTCCGCGCGGCACATACTTCGAGGCCGAAGTTTGAAAATCCAAAGCTCCTGCCCTGTCCGACCCCGATTCCAACAGGTAGGTCAGCTCTCCCAGGTCATGGGTCGCGGCCTCTTCACTCCCTAAGCCAGACTTGCCACTGAGCTTGCGATTGATGACGACGCGCCGCCCCCACGCATCAGGGGATGCATCCCGAATCGATCCGGGCATCGAGAGACCTTCTGCAAGCGGAATTTCACCTGACTGGAGCGGAAGCTCCGGCTCGTAAATTGAAATCGCATTTTCGCGCGCAAGATAGCTCCGGCCATAGTTGAACAGCAGCCGGGTTCCCACGCGCTGCAAGATGCCGGCGACCACCGGATGCGTCTCACCCGGCATCCAGATCCATACGTATGCCTCTTTGTAATCGTCCTTAGAAGTCATCCTTGATGACCCTCCTCGGCTTGCGAGCACGCTGGGGAAGAAGGCTTAGCTTTTCCCTTACCGCCGCGCGATGTGTCGCTAGCCGGTCCGGATCGGCTTCAAAAAGGGAGACTCCCGCGATGACGGCGACCTCGAAGACCGACCCAATCGCGCAGCTCGGATCGCCTTCCTCAATGCGTTGCAGAAGCGACCTCGAAATGCCCGCCCGCGCAGCCATCTCGCGTGTAGTGATCTTCTGATCAATCCTTCCAGCGCGAATCGTCTGGGCAAGCAATTCCAGGGCTTCCAGATTCTGACGCGAATAGGTGCGCTGCGGGGCATTCGCCATACTTCACCTTGGCCTCATCCATAAGTCCATAATGAACTTATGGCTTCACATATGAGTCCAATTATGTCTTGCAGCGAGCGCTGTGTCAAACACATTTGGCCTCATCTATAAGTCCATAATCGTTTTATGGACTTATAGATGAGGCCAAATGACGATCTCTACCGCTCAGCGAATCGCAGAACCCATTTTTGGCTTTCGTGCGTATCCCAACGTGTTTCGAAGCCGAGACCTACTTCCCCGCCGGCATGTATTTCGCAAACCAACTCACCGCCCGGTCCATCACGTCCCGCCGATGCGCCGGGTCCGAAAACCCATGCCCTTCGTTCGCGTAGACAACCAACTGCGTCGGCACATTCTCATCCCGCAGAGCATGCCAGAACTCATACGACTGCGGCGCAGGACACTCGCCATCCCGATCGCCCACCACCACCAGCGTCGGCGTATGTGCCTGCTTGATAAAGTCGATCGCCGAGCTCTTCGCATACACTGCCGGGTCGTCGTAAACCGAAGCGCCAAAGTACGGAATCATCCACTGGTCAATCGAGTTTTCGCCGTAATAGCTCTTCCAGTCCGAGATGCCCGCGCCCGCTACCGCCGCTTTGAATCGCTGCGTCTGCGTCACCGCAAACATGCTCATGAACCCGCCATAACTCCAGCCCGTCAGCCCCACGCGATTGTTGTCTATGGAATACTTGGCCTCAGCCGCATCAAGACCGGCGAGGATATCCTCGAGGTCACCATACCCAAAGTCCTTGCGGTTGGCCTGCGTAAATTCTTCACCCTGCCCGTAACTGCCGCGAGGGTTGGGCTGCAAAACAAAGTACCCAAGCGCCGAAAACTCCGACGGGCTCAGGCTCCCGCGCCCCGTCCAGCGCGCCACCACCGCAGCGGCAGGTCCACCATGCACTTCCACAATCAGCGGGTACTTTTTTGCCGGATCGTAATCCTTCGGCAGCATCAGCCAGCCCTGCACGTGAAACTTGCCACTGCTCCATGTCAGCGAAACCGACTTGCCCCACGTCGGCTCAACACCGTCGTTCATGTGCGTGAGTTGGATAACGCCTTCGAGACCACTGCTCATCACGGTGCCAGGCTTCGCCGCATAAATCTCCACGGGCCGGTCAAACGTGCTGGCATGGAAGACAAAGAGGCTGCGATCAGCAGTCGAAGACAGGCTCATCTCCAACCGCCCATCCCCAACGCTCCCAGGGATGCTGAATACGGGAGCCCCAAAACTGGTAGTCATCCCACCGCTGCCCGGTTCCCCGTTGAGGTGCAGCCGGATCAACTGCGAGTTCCCGCCGGCCAGCTCGCTCACAAATAGGTTCTCGGCGCTCTGCCACTCGATCCAAGCCGGCGTGGTCGGCCGGTTCGGGGTCAGGTTGGTCGGCAATCCTCCCGCGGAAGACACCACCCACACATCGCCGCCCGTTGCTCCCTGGTCGCTCATCAGGCCGCCGATGAAGGCAATCAACTTGCCGTCAGGCGACCACCGCGGAACAGCAATCTGCAGTCCGTGGAGCGGCCCGGAAACCTCGGCGGGCGCAAGAATCGCGGTCGGTGCCCCACCGATTCCCTGCGTGTAAAGTTTCGCCACCCACCAGTTGTTTTCTCCGGGCGGATTGCCGGCAACATACGCCAGCGATTTCGAATCGGGCGACCAGTTGAACTCATAAACGTGCAGATTTGCCGGCGTCACCTGCACCGGCACAGCAGGCTTTTGCGCATCGATCCGAGCCACGGCAACCCGCTGAATCTCGACCCCGTCTTCGCCAATCACACCGGAAGGCGGCTTCATCGCAGCCAGTGCTCCAGCCGCGCGCGTGGCGCCTTCCACATACAAGAACCCAACAGAGCTTCCGTCCGGAGAAAATGCCGGAGCTTCCACATAGCCCTTCAATTCCGTGAGCCGCCGCGCCGCCTTACCGTTGAATTCCGAAAGGTAGAGATCGGTCTGTTCGCCCAGCCGTGCACAATCTGAAAAGAAAGCCAGCGCCTTGGAGTCCGGGGCCCAGGCAATCTCTCCTTCATGGCAATGCTGCTCGGTCTTGGCAGCCGCCGTCACGCGCTCACTCTTTGACAGATCATCGAAAGGAGCTACGCGAATCTCCGCTCCCTCCTTGCCCGTCTGGATCCACGCCAGGTGCTTCCCGTCCGGCGAAACCGCGACCTGTCCAACCGAACGAGCGCGGCTGGCGCCTCTAAGCGCCTCGTCGTTGCGGCCACCCTCGGGCGCTTTGGGCGCGGACGGCTGCTGACTGAAGGCGCCAGTTACACACAAGGTTGCACTCAATGCGAAAGCGGCGCAACGCGCAATCAAAGCGTGGCGGGAGCTAGGCAAACAAGAAAAAAGCATAGAGAAATGCTAACAGGCCGGATTTGGTCCATAAGTTCCCGACCCACGCTTTCCAGATTGACTATATAAGCAAAAATGCTTATAGTCGATAGGTGAAAAGCAGCGAGTTTAAGCGGTGGCTTACGGCTCAGGGAGCGACCTTCGAACCAGCCAAGGGCTCTCACCTGAAGGTGGTGTTGAAGGGTAATACCTCCTATCTGCCGATGCATTCCAAGGAACTCAAGACAGGCCTGGTTGAGGGCATTAAGAAACAACTCGGGCTAAAGTAGGAGGACGGTATGTTGCGCTATCCGGCAAATTTCGAACCAGCAGAGGAAGGTGGGTTTGTGGTCACCTTTCCCGATATTCCCGAGGCCATCACACAGGGAGAAGAGATCGAGGACACAATGCGGCATGCTGCGGACGTTCTTGAATCCGCACTGGACTTCTATCTGGAATCAGAACGCCCAATTCCCAAGCCCTCCAAGCCAAAGCGGGGCCAGTATATGGTTGAGCTGCCCGCAAGCGTCTCCGCCAAGGTCCTGCTCCTGAACGAGATGATCGCCCAGAAAGTCCGTCCAGCAGAACTAGCGCGCCGCCTGCAAGTGACCCCACAGGAAGTAACGCGGCTCATCAATCCGCGCCATAAATCCAAAATCGACGGCATCGCCGTCGCCCTGAAAGCCTTGGGGAAGACCTTGGAAATTCGGGCGGTCTGACGCTAAGCGCGATTCAGCTTTGCTGGCGGCCCGCCGCCTCATGAATCGCCAGCAGCGTCTCCAGCAGCGGCTTCAGCAGCTTCAAATCCAGCGCATTCGCACCGTCAGACTTGGCGTTCGCCGGATCGTCGTGCACCTCCAAAAACAGCCCATCCACTCCCGCCGCCACAGCCGCCCGCGCAAGCAGCGGGATAAACTCCGGCTGCCCCCCGCTCACCCCATTGGCCGCCGAAGGCTGTTGCACCGAATGCGTCCCATCAAACACCACCGGCGCCAGCCGCCGCATCACCGGCAGCGAGCGATAATCCACCACCAGCGTGTTGTATCCAAAACTCGCCCCGCGCTCGGTCAGAAACACACGGTCATTCCCCGTTGACCGCACCTTCTCCACGGGATGATTCATGTCCCACGGCGCCACAAACTGCCCCTTCTTGATATTCACCGCGCGCCCGGTCTTGCCAGCAGCCACCAACAGATCCGTCTGTCGGCAAAGGAACGCAGGAATCTGCAGCACATCCACCGCCTCGGCCACCACCTCGCAGTGGCCGGGCTCATGCACGTCGGTCAGCACCGGCAGCCCCGTATCCTTCGCCAATGCGCCAAGAATCCGCGTGCCCTCCACCAGGCCCGGGCCGCGAAAGCTCTTCACGCTCGTCCGGTTGGCCTTGTCGTAGCTGGCCTTGAAAATGTAGGGGATTCCCAGATCGGACGTAATGCGCTGAATCGCCTCAGCCATCGTTCGCACGTGCGCCTCGGACTCAATCACGCACGGCCCCGCGATCAGAAAAAGCCGGCCCGCGCCAACCGGCCCCGTGCCAACATGAACGGGCCCTATTTCAAATGTGTTGCTCACAACCGCAATTCTATCGTGCGGCCAAGTGAGCCGCGAACACCGATTCAGGAAACTCATCCTGCTCGAAACGGCTGCGCGACCACTCCCACAGTGCGCGTTCCAGCGCATGCAGGCGCGTGGGCCCCGGCAATTCGTTCTGCGGCTCAATCACCCTGCAATCGGCCAGGTGCTTGCAAAACGCGACATATTCCACGTAAAAGTCCACATCGTGCCGCGCGTGTCCAAGCGCTTCCAGAGCCCGAAAATCCAGCACCGTGTACCGCTCCGGATCAATGCAAGCCAGCACCGCGGAAGCGATCGGCAGGTCCACACCGCGCAACTCGGTCAGCGCGTTAATCGCTCCCCGTGTCGAGGTCTCAGGCGAAGCGGCAACCGCGAGAATTTTCCGGATCTGCGCTTCGCTGTTGGCAATCAGGTAATGCACCACCCGTTCCGATTTCCAGCGGACAATTGTCTCTAAGTTTGCCAGTGTATATTCGCCGTTTCGAATTGCTTCCCCGGCTTCAAAAGCAGCTTGCTCTAGTTCCTGCTCCTTTTCGCCAATCTTTTCCCAATACTGCTCAGCTAGTTCTTGTAGGTCCGCTTCCGCGGGTTGAAGCTCAAAGTACGCCATGACTTCCAGTTTTCCTTTCAACCGACCAAACAATAGGCCCGGCAAATGCCTTTGTCAATCACCCATTGATCACCCAAAACTAGATGGTAATCAAGATTGAAGGGTGGACTGCCGGATGGAAATGCCATATTTTATGGTAAAATGGCATTATGAATACCATTGTCGAGATCGACAAGTCCGGTAGGATCGTCGTCCCCAAGAAACTACGGGATGAACTGAACCTCGCCCCGGGTACCCGCCTCAAGATCGAGCGGTCCGGCGACACGCTGGTGTTGGAGCAGGATTTCCCCGAGCCCAAACTGGAGTGGGTAGATGGACTTTGGGTCATGACCGGCGGTCCACCAACAACAGGGGACGATTTCACCGCAATGATCGACGACCAACGTGAGAGGCGCATGCACTATGTCGCCGGGCTATCCGACGAACCGTGAGCTTGCCAATCGAAGTCTTCTTCGACACCTCTGTGCTCATCGCCGCAAGCGATGCAGCCCATCCACACCATCCTCGGAGTCGTCCATTGCTTGCCGCAGCCACCCCCGAACGAGCCGCCTGCGGCGCGCACACCTTGGCCGAGGTCTACGCCGTTCTCTCTCGATTGCCCGGCGGGAAGAAAGTCCGTCCCGAGCTCGCCGGCCACCTGGTCGATCAAATTGTGATGAGAATGACCGTCGTACCACTCGGTGCGGAAGAGTATGCAACCACGCTTCGCGCTGCAGCTCGCAGGGGGCTTGCGGGCGGCATTATCTTCGATGCAATTCTGCTCGCTTGCGCCCGCAAAGTGGACGCTCAGCGCATCTACACTTGGAACGAAAAGCAATTCCGCCTCGTCGCCCCCGACCTGTCAGATCGAATCACCACGCCGTAAACTCCAACCCGCACTGGCCGATAGGTCATATGGGCTCCTATTCGACTCACGCTCAACATTCCGGATGAGATTCATGCGCGGCTGAAAGCACTCGCCAAGGCAGAGGGCACAACGATGCGTGCGATCATCCTGCGGGGAATTGAACTTGTTTTGGCATCCGAAGAGAGAGCTGCGCTCGCACCGCAAGAACCAAGGCCTAAACCCCAGGCGATAGGTTCAGAGAGTCCGGGATCACTGAAACTCGGTGACGAAGACGTCTAAGAGTACATTGACTCCCCGTGATTTGCTGCACTGGACGATATCGCCAACGTATTGGGCCTTCATTAAAGCTGTCCCTACCGCGCAGTTGTCTCTTCGGCCAAGGCCTCCGCGTGCAGTCTTCTAACCCGATTTTTGTAACTCGCAATAATAAACTCCCGGAACAGCGGATGCGGCTCCAGCGGCTTTGACTTGAACTCCGGATGAAACTGGCACCCAAGGAAGTAAGGATGACCCGGTAGCTCCACAATCTCCACATAAGTCTGATCGGGAGTCGTCCCACTCAGCCGCAAACCGCCGCCAGTCAACAGAGCTTCATACTCCCGGTTGAACTCATACCGATGCCGATGCCGCTCGCTGATCTCCGTTGCTCCGCCGTAAGCTTTAGCAGCTAGCGAATCTTCCTGCAAAATGCAGGTCCAGGCGCCCAACCGCATGGTTCCGCCCATCTCTTCAACGCCCAGCAACTCGCGCAGCTTGTAAATAATCCGGTGCTGGCTCGCCGGGTCGAATTCGCTCGAGTTGGCGTCCTTCAGCCCGCACACGTTGCGCGCAAACTCAATGCAAGCCGTCTGCATCCCCAGGCAGATTCCGAAGTAGGGCACATTATTCTCGCGCGCGTAGCGAATTGCATTCAACATCCCCTCAATGCCGCGCTTTCCAAATCCGCCAGGAACCAGAATTCCGTCGAACCCCTGTAACTGGTCTTCATAACTTTTATCATCGGGAGTTTTCGATTCCAGCCCCTCTGCTTCAATCCATGTAACATTCAGTTTCAGATTCTTTGACACCGCTCCGTGGGTAAGTGCTTCCTTCAGCGACTTATAACTGTCCTCATACTCAACATACTTCCCAACAATGGCAATATTCACATCGTCTTTGGGGTGGTAGCACCGATCAACCAGGTCCTTCCATGCAGCCAGGTTCGCGTCGGGCGCTTCCTTGTGCAGGTATTTCAGAATCAGGGCATCCAGCCCCTCTTCCGCAAAGCGCAGCGGCACTTCATAGATGAACGGCACCGTCGTCGCACCCACAACGGCCCGCTCTTCCACGTTGCAGAAGGCTGCAATTTTCTGCTTGATGTCCCGGCTCAAATTACGATCTGACCGGCAGAGCAAAATGTCCGCCTGAATGCCAATGCCGAGCAATTCCTTCACCGAGTGCTGCGTGGGCTTGGTCTTCAGTTCCTGAGCCGCGGCAATCCACGGAACCAGCGTCAGGTGAACAAACACCGTATTCTCGCGTCCCAATTCCTGGCGCATCTGGCGAATCGCTTCAAGAAACGGCAGCGACTCAATATCGCCAACCGTCCCACCAATCTCCACAATCGTCACATCCGCGCCGTTCGCCGAAACCTTGCGCATGGCGTTCTTGATTTCATTCGTCACGTGCGGAATCACCTGCACCGTCTTGCCCAGGTAATCGCCACGCCGTTCCTTCAAAATAATCTGCTCGTAGATGCGCCCGGTGGTCAGGTTGTTGTCGCGCCCCAGCGGCGCATGCGTAAAGCGCTCGTAGTGCCCAAGGTCCAGATCCGTCTCCGCCCCATCGTCCGTCACAAACACCTCGCCATGCTGAAACGGCGACATGGTTCCGGGATCCACATTCAGGTAGGGATCGAACTTCATCAGGTTCACGCGAAGGCCGCGGCTCTCAAGCAGACAACCGATGGATGCGGCCGCCAGGCCCTTTCCTAAACTGGACACGACTCCGCCCGTCACAAAGACATACTTTGCCGACATCAATGCACCTTCTTGATTGGATTGTTGGGATTGGACGTACCTGATGGGCACAATCAAGTATGTCAGAGATGGAGATTGAAGGAAAGCCCAAAACCGAGTTGGTTGATGAAAACATGTCGAAATCTACTAATAACCTACTTAATTTCAGCCGTTTGCAGAAGACAATCCCAGTAACATTTCACGCAATTTTGGCGCCTCCCGCCCTTCGAACCAAGCTGAAAGTTGGGATAGTCAGAGCGGGACTTGCGGACCTGAGGCGCCGAGGCTAATATGCAGCTTTGGAGCAGCTACACCCATGACAGCAGCCCCCAAATCAGCACGCAAGTCAGGCAAATGATAGAACGAATCTCGATTGTCAGAACGGACATCACCACGTTGGCCGTCGATGCCATCGTGAACGCGGCCAACAGTTCCCTACTCGGCGGTGGAGGAGTCGACGGCGCAATCCATCGTGCCGCTGGTCCGGATCTTCTTCACGAATGTCGACTCCTCGGAGGCTGCAAAACCGGCGAGGCCAAACTCACCAGGGGCTATCGACTCCCTGCCACGCACATCATCCATACCGTCGGCCCGGTATGGAATGGTGGCGATCACGGCGAGCGGGAACTGCTGGAGCGCTGCTATGCTTCCTGTTTTGCCATTGCCCGCGAACACCAATTCAAGACCATCGCATTTCCGGCCATCAGCTGCGGCATTTACCGTTTCCCAATCGAAGCCGCAGTTGAAATTGCAATGCGCGAAGCGATGGTGGAATTGATCCAAAACGATGAAATTGAGCAAGTGATCTTCGCCTGCTTTGACACCGAGGTCGACGCCGCTTATCGACGCGCGTACGCGCAGCAAAATGCGCTTGGTCTGGGGATTTGATCAGTCGCATGTACAACCACTAACCACTAATCACTAACCACTGACCACTGATCACTGACCACTAGCTTCTAACTACCTCAACTGCACCTTGATCAAAACGGCGGAATCCAGATCAATGTCCTCATGAGCCCCTTGCAGAGTCGTCGTCCCATCGGCATCCGTGTGGCGATCCAGGCTGACCCCCGGCATCGTGCTTCCCAGCGGGATATTGTCCTCGTCCCCGATGTTGGGACTACCCGGCCCTGCATTCGGATCAACTCCGCTTGAAGAACCAGCACCCCGCGCAGAACGAGTTGCCGGCAGCGGCGATGTCATACCTGCGCCACCCTGCGGATTGGGGTTGCGCCCCAGATCCGAATTCGCTCCCAGGTCGTCTTTAGGCGCCAGCGAAGGGCCAATCGCGACCACCACTCCATGGATAGGAACCGGCGCACTGCCCTTCACGTCGATCTCGTCGAGCTGAAAACTCAGCATCGAGTTCCCACCGCCCTCCTTCTTTGACTTGACGCTCGCCACCTTGCCGCTGATCTTCGATCCCTTGGGAATCTCGGTCCCGTCCGTCAGCTTCCACGACCTCAGAATCTTGGCCGAGATCGCATCCCCCACCTTTGCATTCTTGGTGCTGAGCTTGCCGTCGATCCTCGCCACCATCACAAAGCCCGCAGACTGCTCAGTTGCAGGAGCCTGGCTGTATGCCTGGTTGAAGCAAGGCAGCAGTGCAGCAATCGCCAAAATGGAAGTGACATTTCCACGCAGAACAGACATTGGCCCTCGTTCCTCTGGTTCGAGAATAGCGCTGCTTCGCTTCCGCGGACAGCTCGACTGCAATTCTTAGCAGAAGGTCATCGAATGTCAACCACGATCTAAACCGCCGTCCCGATCGGCTGTGCTTGCTCAGGCAGGATGTTTGTGAGGGCCAAAGGCCCGGCTCCATACCAGCCTGGGGCGAAGCCCCAGGTCAAATCGACCTTGCTCAGGCAGGATGTTTTTGAGGGCCAAAGGCCCGGCTCTATACCAGCCTGGGGCGAAGCCCAGGTTAAATCGAGCTTGCTCAGGCAGAATGTTTTTGAGGGCCAAAGGCCCGGCTCTATACCAGCCTGGGGCAAAGCCCTAGGTTAAATCTCAGGCAGAATGTTTTTGAGGGCCAAAGGCCCGGCTCTATACCAGCCTGGGGCGAAGCCCCAGGTTAAATCGAGCACCAGAGCAGAGGGCTGTAAGCCCGATCTATAGCCCCTCCCTAGCCTCAAAGACCACCGCCTGAGCTAACTAAATGAACATTAGAAGTTAAACGTCACCTTCGCCGTCATCGCTCGCGGAGTTACATAATGCGTTCCGCTGAAAGTAGACAGGAAGTTATACAGCGCTTCCTTGTCCATTACATTGATAGCGGTCAGGTCGAGGTTAACCTTGTAGTGCTCCTTGTGGAAGATGTTATCTTTGCCGATCGACGCATCGAACAAGTCGCGCGGCACAATGCGCTGCGGATTCTTGTCGTTGTCGCCGGTGTTCGCCGCGGGAATGCTAAGCAGGCTCGAAGTAAACTCCGATGCCGGGCACACCGAAGGCAGCGCCTGCGTCGGCGTAGCTTTCACGCCGTTGCACGCAAAGCCCGCCTGAAACTCTTCATCGGCGGTCAAGGGAAGAGGCACGCTCGCTCCCGTAACCGGGTTCGTCCTCGGAGAAATATTTGTGTCCACCATCGCAATCGCCGGTTGCCCGTTCAACATGGTTGAGCTGTTTCCGCAAGGCGTATTGGGATCGGTAACCCCGTAGCAAGGCGTTGCGCCCGCCACCTGGCCCGAGTCGTAACGCCAGTTAAAACCGCCCCAGATCCCGGTTACAAACTTGCCGCCCTTTGCCAGCGTGTATTGAACATGCGTGGTCTGATTGAATTTTTCATCATGGTCAATCCGGAAGGGCAATCCGGTCTGGCCCACGGTCGATCCGGCGCCCGCCACCTGCGGCGGGAAGAACCGTGCCGCAACGGATGACATCACCGAGTAAGCGCTGAAGTTATGAAATTCAGGCACGTTCACATTCAGCGCATAACCGGGAATCTTCGAGTTATGCCAGTCGATCGGAAACGTGATGGGCGTGTTACCCAGCACGCTGAAGTCGAAAGCGTTGTGCGTGTACTTCCAGATGTATTCGCCGCTCACAACCACATGCTTGCCGGCAGCCTGCTGGAACCCGGCATGAAACTCGTTGCGAAATCCCGGCGCCAGCGTTGGAGAAACGCCAGTAGAACAGTTCAGCAACGGCGCCAGCACCGCGTTCGCGCATCCTCCGCTCGACAAGATCAGGTTCTCGTTGAATGGAGTTTCCAGCGTGCGCGCATAAGATACGCGCAGCACAGTAGACGACGGCTTGATGTTATAAGCAACACCCACGCGAGGCTGCGTCTGCTTGGCTTCCGTCAGACCGTTGTAAACATCCTGGCGAAGTCCCAGGTTGAAAAGCCAGTTACCAGCCTTGATCTGGTCCTCCGCAAACAGGCCCAGTTCCTTCACATCGGTGTGCCCGGCAAAGGTATACATGCCACCGCCGCGTGTAAGGTCGTACGGCGCCAGCACCGACACGTAGTTCGGATTCGGCAGCGCCACCACCCCATCGCACGACGCGGGGTTGGAGTAACCCGGCAAAGGATTGCCGGTCACATCCATGCATGGCGAGTCATACGTTGCTTCCACCACGCCCAGTGTGTCGTTCTCATTCAGAAAAGTCTGGCCGTATTGCACGCCGGCCTTGAACGTATGTCTTCCCTTGGAGTAAGAGAGATCGGAGTGCACCGCCGCATTGGTCAGGGTGCGGTACTGAGCAATCGATGAAGTCTGCAGATTCGCAGGTCCCAGGTCTGCAAGCGGATTGCCGCTTGGATAGTAGTTATACTCATCGCGCCGCACAAAGGCGCCCACATTCAGCACCGAGTCCTGCCCGAGCACGCGCGTATAAGTCGGCGAAACATTGATGGTCCCAATCTTTGAGCGCTGGTCCGTATTACCCACCGCCCCGAAAACCGGATTCGCGCTCGTCCCGCCGCTCACCACGTTCTGCACATTCAGGTTGTCGTAGGAGTCCGGCGTCTGAAACAACGACCGGCTATAGTTCACATCCAGATGCACCGAGTCGACCGCCGAAAACGTATAGTCCACGCGATCAAACACATTCTGCTCGTTGCCCTTGTCATGGAAAACCGCAAACTCCGGCGGATCAAGAAAGCGTCCAGAGTTAAGCCCGTCCGCCTCAGCAAAATTTCCCCACTTCTTGCCGCCATAGGCCAGGTCGAATCCGGCAGTCGCCGAGCCGAATGTGCCATAAGAGGTATTGATGCTGCCGGTCGGCTTCGTAATTCCCTGCCCCGACCGTGTAGTAGCCACAATCACCAGGCTGGTCTTGCCGCCATATTCGGCAGGCGGCGCACCAGAAATTACTTCGATGGATTGAATCGACTCTGCCGGAATCTGGTTCGAGAAGACCTTGCTCTGCTGGTCGGTAATCGACTGCCCATCCACCGAAAACGAATTCGAAGCATGATCGCCGAGCCCGTGAAACAGCCCGTTAGAATCAGCTGAAACCCCCGGCGTAGACTCCGTCACCAGCGAGCTCAGCCCCGACGATTCACTCTCCAGCGGCACCTTTACAAACAGGTCACGATCCACTTCCGTATGGAAAGTTGGATCGGTAGACACCAGGTCGCCGCCGGCCTCTACGTTCACCGTCGAGTCCGCCGTCGCAATCGGCAACACCAGCTTCAGCGTCGTCCCAACCACCGATTGAATCTGCACCGCCTTGCGTACCGCCGCAAAACCATTCGCCGCCACGGCCACCTGGTAGCTGTTAAAGGTCACGTTGGCAAAAGTGAATTCGCCTGTATCGTCGGTAACCGCACTGCGATCCACACCGCTGGCGGGGTTGGTCAAATGGACTGTCGCTCCGGGAATCACCGCGCCCGACGGATCGGTCACAGTGCCGCGAATGACGCCGGCGTTGCCGCCTTGAGCTGACGCTGCAAGCGCCGCGCCAAAAAGAATGAGCGCGGGAAAAGTTCGAAGAATTGTGCCGCGAATGAACGGCATAGAGAGCCTCCAAGTATTGGCTGAATGCGTGTGATGGGCCGCGTAGGGAAACGCGCGGCATCCTCGTGTGCATTGGGGGCTTTTTCCGATTGGGCTAATCAGCCTTTGGGGATCTGCAAATGCCCTGCCCCGCCAGGGACAATGAGCAAAACGATCAACTGAAACGGGAAAATCGGAAAGGAAGCCTTAGCAGCCTTGGGGAGGAGGACGTATGAAAAGCTGAGATTGCCAACACCGTGTGATCGCGCACGCTTCATAAACCGGGGCGCGGGTCTCAATCTGGACCAGGACAACAACTGCGGCCGCCACAGCGATCGGCGCGGCAGAATGCAGCATGATGCAAAGTGGGCAGTGGTCGGCATCCGTATCGACCGGATGCACGTGCGCAACCTGAACAACCGTCAGCAGCGCCAGCAGGATAAGGCACACCACCGTCACTACCGGCAAAGCGAACGGCTTTGCGCGGCGTTTTCCGCGGAAATGTGTCTGAAATCCTGTCAAACAGCGACCCCTGCATTAAGAATACACAAAATTGGATGCGGACGAGAGAAGTGAGGTTACGCGTCCCGCATCAAATTGGACCCGGAGACCGCGCAAACGTGAGCCGCCCTCCTTCGTCTAACTCAT
>Ga0302281_10000519_pt1 | contig 28176 bp, 30 predicted proteins | sample III_Fen_E1_2_FD_198762 | JGI IMG/M metagenome (GOLD analysis project Ga0302281, IMG submission 198762) | Peat permafrost microbial communities from Stordalen Mire near Abisko, Sweden - III_Fen_E1_2 | ecosystem: Environmental > Terrestrial > Soil > Wetlands > Permafrost | place: Sweden: Abisko...
CTACATCGTTCGACTTGCATGTGTTAAGCCTGCCGCCAGCGTTCGTTCTGAGCCAGAATCAAACTCTCAAGTTTTGATTTCAGCTTTCGTTTGTAGTAAACTACAAACGCTTGCGCAAAATATGCCTGGTCTTTTGAACCAGGACTTTAAAATTTTCGGAAACTCGCACAACATCATCTAATCATACGCCACACTGTGGATTTACGCGTATGGTAGTTGCGTTATACATAATTTTCATTACATGGTTCGCTAATGACATTGTGCTGTTAATTTCAACTACGCCCCAACTCCGAAAGAATTGGTTTGCAGTGACACAACGCCACCTGCGCTTAAATGCTCTTCACACTATCAACCCGCAGAGCCTCTGAAGATTTTGACATCTTTTAGAGACTCAAAAGAACCGCTCCGCAAAGGAAGGCGGCTCAAGAAAGGATGGCTGTTATGGCAAAAGATATCCGGGGTGTCAAGCAGCAAAAACAAGTTTTTTATAATTTCTTTATTAGCCGCGGAATATAAGGGTTTTACATGGATTTTTCGTGGGTTTTACAGAGGCCTTGCGCATTGTCACAAAAGCTTCATTTGAAGTACCTGGGCCAATAACGCTAAAATAGCACAATGAAGTAGTCTATTTGGAGAACGCCCTATGCAGCCTGACACCCAACCAGCCGAAGATGCGCGCTTTGCCAAGCTTGAGCATGACCTTGCCAAAGCCCGGCAGGCACAGCCGCTCAAAGCCGGTGTTGCCGCTTTGGCAGGCGGAATTATCGCTTCCGGAGCAGCCCTAGGCGGATTTATGTCCGCATTTATGGGAGAAATAAGCCGGGTTGCCAATAAAATTGGCATCAGTTTTCTGGAAGTACGAAACAATAAAGAATTATCTGCACGGCTTGGTGCAGCCGCCATGAGCAATCCCGAATCCTTGCAAAGGCTTATGCCTTATATCAAAGCAGGTGTGGCGGCTCCCTTTGTCGGCGCAGTCATAGGCGCCTGGGCGGAAACTGCGTCCACGAGCAAGAAAATTCATAAAAAGCGAGTCGCGCTTGATGCATTGCGTACGGAAAAAGCCCAGACAGAGAATTGGCAGCAAAAAATAGACGAAGAAAAAACCGATTCCAAAAGCTCCGAATTATCGGCGAGTCTATGACGTCTGAAGAAACAGTAAAACCTCAACCCAAAATCGGCCAGCGTCACTCGTACGACGACGCAATGGATTTTCTGCAATCTCCAGAAAAAATGCGGGCAGGAAGAATGACAAGGGATTCCCATCCCGGATGGATGGATGCCCTTGAAGAATTATCGGCTAAAGCCGGAGTTCGGCCCCCTGCCCTCTATCACATACCCACCCATCGCATTAACGCATTCATGGGATATGATGCACTTATTTTTACAGATGGATTTCTCGGGATGGCCGGAAGTCACGCCCGTGATCTTCGCCCTTCCAAAAACGTCCTAATGGTGATGGCGCATGAATTAGGACATCGCAAACAGGGATATGGGCGGATGATTATAGCCCCGTTTACTTTAGCTTTTGCTATGCCACTGGCAGCAATGGCCGCACTTCATCTTTACGATCAGGCTCAGGCTAAAAAGAAAAATCAGACCAAAAGCGAACTGGCACATTCCGTCAACCAGGCGACCGATGAAACTATCGACGTCATGAAAAAGACGCATTCAGCCGCTTCTCTTGATGATGAATCATCGCGTCAAGCCGCCCTACAGTGGAAAGAATCCTTAATCCATACAGGGCGCTATCTGCTGGCCGGAGTGCTGGGCCTTAGTTTGGGTCTGGCGGGTTCACGCGCCCTCGTCCGAAATCTGGAATTCGATGCCGACCGCATGGCTGTTACACTCACGAAAGACCCGGAAGGATATATCGATCTGCTAAAAAAAATGCACGAAGCGGGAGGACGACAATTTGCCGAAGAACTGGTAAAAAAACCGCGGCTGGATCATATGGGGGAAAAGGTACAGGATTACCTGTCGACGCAATGGAAAAAACTGATGGGAGATACCCTGCATGCCCACCCTTCCATGAAGGAGCGGGAAGCTTTTATCCGCCGCTCGTTTAGTGAGAACGTCGCCGCATCGCGCCAGGGCGTTACCCTACAACCCGGCAGTTAGCCAGATATCATAGCGCAAACCATTTGACTTTTCCCGCCCGGCAACTTAATACAGCGTCTCTCTTTGATTGACGTCCGCTTTTCGTATGCGGGGATCGTCTCATAAAAGGGCTCGTAGCTCAGGTGGTTAGAGCGCACGCCTGATAAGCGTGAGGTCGGAAGTTCAACTCTTCCCGGGCCCACCATTTTCCGCCAGTTTGCAAGCGTTTGGAAAAACGGTTTGTATCATAGAATACCAACTGTATCATAGAATTGATCACCGGAGAGGTTTTACCTTCTCCGGTTTGCGCCGGTAAACTCGTTGCGTAATGTTGCTGTTTACGTGCGATAAAAGTGCTCTAGCATGCTCAATACTCCCGGCATCACTTGCCGCCTTCGCGCGCAGATCGTGCTCGGTAAAACGTTCCTTCACTTTCGTTTCGGTAAGCACCCTATCCATGAAACGCTGCCACATCGACGACCAGCCATAGGCACGGCCATTTTTCTCATCCATGTAGCACTCGCCCCATTTATTGCAAAACAGGTACGGCGAAATATGTACCGGTCGCGCTTCCTTTGCTAGCACAACGGCGGCACGCAATTCTTCTGACCACTCATAAATTGTTTGCTTGCCTGAGCTAGTTTGTGTTTTGCGCGGCGTAACAAGGATGCCGTCTTCTGTGAGCATGGATTCAGTGAGCCGTAATAAATCGCCTTGGCGCAGGCCAGTGAGCAGTTTAAGGCGGATATAGGCCTGTATGGTGTGGACACTACCACTTTTGCGCATAGGCGCAAGCGCGAGGCACTCTAGCACCTCCCAATCCTCTACATAACGTGTGCGAGATTGCTCAGCCTGTAGGCGCACTTCGCCCTTGAACGGGTGCTTATTTATGTATCCCCATTCAACTGCCTTAGTGAAGGCATGGGATAACACGCCGATTTCCTGCCGTGCATTTACTTTCGAGCCGCGCTTATCGGCATATTTATAAACATCCTTTGGTTCTAGCGATGTGAGGGACATATGGCCGAACACGGCACGCAGCCGCTTAATGTGTCGGCTATTTCCCATTTGCGTAGCTGCTGCTTTCGTCGGCACCACTTCGAGCGCGTAGCGGTCAAGCAATTGGCCGATTGTGTTGGCCTTATCCATCGAATCTAGGCGCTTTGCCCATTCTTTATAAGCCTCCGGCAATGTCTTGCCGAGGCGGAACATTTGCTTATTTTCCCACAACATTTCCAGCCCTGGGGGAACGCGATAATAATACGCGCCATGCTGTTGTTTCCAGCGCGCAGGGAGGCCTTTATTTTCAGGATTGCGGGGTTTTGGCATGACTAGACGGCACTCCAGTTTGGCTCTATCCTTTTGTTAGCGATACCATCGATCTCACGTCCATCAAACTGCTTTTCAATATGCGACTTTAGCACTGCCAGGCTACCATTCGGTCGTATCCGGTGCTGTATCCCCATATGTCGCATCACCTTAACCTGCGCATCGCGGCGTCTTCGCCCAGTAAGTTCAATAAGTTCGTCGGGGCTCAGAAACATATCAATTACCTGTTTCCATATAGGCCATATAGGATAGTCTCCTAGAGACGATAATCTGTAATCGATGAATTCATGTGCCAACATCCCTTCATATGAAAGCATACTGATAGGAATAAGCCTATCAATCAACCTATCATCCGTCGGATGCATCCTATTTTTTACATGCGCCGACCTAGCCATAAAACCCTTCCTGCAATACGAAGTTGATCCGGATCAATATCTTCCATCGGCGCATAGGCGGGATTGTCGCTTATGATTGCCACCTTGCCCTTCGCCGGATTCATAAGAAGCCGTTTCACATAGAGGTAATTGTCAAATTGCAGCACATATATTCCGTCTGTGCGTGGCGCATTCTGAGTAGCATCAACCAGTACCGTGTCGTCATTGGAAAGCGTCGGCTCCATCGAGTCGCCATCTACTTTGATGACAGATAGTTTGTCGAAAGGTGCATTTGTCAAGGTACGTAGCCAATCCCGTCGGAAGTTCAGGAAATACAGTATAGCCTCTTGATCGCCAAATGCCCCATGTCCTGCTGAGGCTTCTACATCGAAGACAGGAATATGCACAAATTCTTCTGGCTTGGGCGCGTACCCAATTTCCCTGAGTGGCGAATCGGAGGGCAGTAATTCATGTTCCTGGATGCCAAGATGCTTGGCCAGGTTCTTCCGTACTTCTTCATCCAGCTTTTTAGGCACGCCCTTGTAAAGATACTGGTGCAGGTAAGCAGCATTGCGCCCGATAGCAAGGGATGCCTTCTTTAAATCCGTGACCTCAGAGCGCTCTTCAAAAATATCTTTGAGGCGTTTTCGTACCGAATCTTTCATCGCTTTAATTGCTTTCTAAAAATAGGTTACGTCCTACGGATTAGCATATTGACTGATTGGAATCAACCAATTATTTTACCTATTATGCTAAACGAACAGTTCAAAACGCAGATTGAAGTTTTTATCCAAAGGGTGGGTATCACGCCCACCACTTTTGGCCGCATGGCGCTCGGCGATCCCAATTTTATCTCACAGTTACGCAATGGACGGGTGTGCTCGTTGAAAACGGCAGAAAAAATCTGCGCATTTATGGAGAACTACGATCAGAAATGGGGAGCGTACCACCATGCGGCCAATAAATAGCCATGAAGCACGCTCTCCTAAGCCGATAATGCTTCCGCCAGCTTACGCAGAAGGTGCGGTAAGAGGTGCAACCGCACAATCGCATGGCACGCAAAATGCCTTCGTCGATGCCACGCCATGCGATGATCCAGAAACCGAACGCTGTCAGGCTTTGTGGCGTGCTGTAATGGGGCAGCAAATCTCGGATGCTAAAAACATCTCCCACAAGCCAGAAAAACTTTCATTCAAAAGCCAAGCGCTGGAGTGGCTTTTCCACGATGAGTGCGATTTTACGATGGTATGCGATCTGGCGGGTTGGGAGCCGAATTACGTGCACTCATTATGCATCACCGCGCAGTCACATGGATTCCGCCGCCGCATCGTTCGTGCCCGTAAGGACTCACGCCATGCCTGATCGTCATCACATCTATCCGGGGTTTCGTATCACGGACGCAAGCATAAATGTCTCGCATAACAGTGTGCGTCATACTGTCACGAGGCGTGAGCAGGTCTATAGAGCGATCCAGCGCTGCGGCAGTTTCGGTACTACTGCCTTTGAATGCGCGGAGGCACTTGGACTTTCCCATGATCTCGTGCAGCGGCACATCGCTACCCTCAATACGCGCAGCAGAATCATCGATTCTGGCCACCGCCGTATCAGCCCACATTGCGGCGAGTACGCCGTGGTGTGGGTCGTTTCACATTATCCCCATTCACCCATCAGCGAGGCATGTTATGGCAAAAAAGAAGCAACCCAACCCACTCTTTAGCGATATGATCAGCGATCTTTCCTGCTTCTTTGAAGCAGAAATCGCCCAATCCTATCATGATCAGGGCACCAGCCCTTACGGACGTGGCTACCGCGAAGCGTTGCATATGCTGCAAATCAAGCTGAAAGAGTGTTTTGACGCGACAGGAGTTGCATGAAGACATGGTCATGGCGACAACTCATTATCAAAACTGAATTGGAATCCACAACCAAGCTGGTGTTGCTCGCGCTTTCCACATACATGAATGATCATGGTGAGGGGTGTTATCCCAGCATCGCGCAGATCGCTATGGACACTTCGCTGAGTGAACGCGCCATATTTTCGCATATCCGAAAAGCAGAAATGGCCGGTTTTCTGGTCAGGGATAAACGTGATGTTAGAGGAAGGCAGTGGGCATCTAATGAGTATCGCGCTGCATATCCATGTACCGATGAACCACGTTCAGTAGAAAATGCAGGGATGAACGATATTCACCCCACGCCATCGGATGAATTAGGTTCATCCCATGGCGGCTTAAGGGATGAACCTAATTCAGGTATGGGGTGCACCACGTTCATGCGAGGGATGAATGACGTGCATACTAACTCTCCAGAGAACTCTTCACTGAACTCTAAAGAGTTATCCCCAACCGGCAAAAAATCCTACCCGATTGCATTTGAGCAATTTTGGATTTTGTGGCCAGCGCCCCGCCGCTGCGAAAAGCCAAATGCCTACAAAGCCTGGCGTGAAGCCAGCAAGAAAATCCCAGGCGATGCACTGATGGCAGCGCTCAAGCGTTATGTGCTCACCAAAGAAGTCACGGACGGATTTGCGCCATATCCGGCAAAATGGCTCAAACGCGAACGCTGGCTGGAATTTATACCAGCAACCGATTCATCACCTCCAGCGCTTGCCATCGATGATAACGCAAAAGATACGCCAGAAAACAACGAATGGCGTACCATCCTGTATAGCTTGCTTAGCACGCATGGTGAAGCAATCTATCGCAGTTGGTTTAGTCAACTGCGATTGAAGGATAAGCAAGGCTGCACTCTGACGTTGTGCGCACCGACGCGATTTGTTGCTGATTGGGTACAAAGCCATTACGGCGCGCATATTACGCTGGCGGCACAAAGCGTATGGCCGGACATTACCCATGTTCGTATCGAATGCGGCGCGGAGGCGGTAAGAACCGATGCGAATAGGCAATCCCCTACAGAATAAATAGGTACGCTCCCCTCCCGCTTATTGGGATTTAGGATGACAATCAAATCATCGGGTGCATCACCGACAAGCAATCTAAGGGGCATTTCATGAGCGAACAGGAACATGACGATAATGCCGCACATAAAAACCGCCTGCTTGAAAAGCTCCGGCGTGACCTCGGCGTTTCCGTGCTTACCGCGCTCGCCGATCCAAAAACAATAGAAATTCTCCTAAACACTGATGGAACGCTCTGGCAGGAATGTCTTGGCAAGAAAATGCTCCCCATCGGCAAAATGCTGCCAAGCCGAGCCGAAGCGGTGATGCGCACAATTGCCACTTGCCTTGATTCCACTATCACACGCAAGAATCCTATTCTGGAAGGCGAACTGCCATTAGATGGTTCGCGCTTCGCCGGTCAATTACCGCCGATAGTACACGCGCCGACTTTTGCCATACGCAAAAAGGCCAGCGCCATATTTTCTCTCGAACGCTATGTCGATGAGAAAATCATGACCGCTAGCCAAAAGAAAAACATCGTGGGGGCCGTGCGCGACCATCGCAATATATTGGTCATCGGGGGCACCGGATCAGGTAAGACGACGCTGACCAATGCCATCATTCATCAAATGGTGGAAGAAAATGAGCATGAAAGAATCGTCATCATCGAAGACACCGGCGAAATCCAATGCTCCGCCAAAAATTTTATCCAGTATCACACGACGCTCGAAGTCACGATGACGCACTTGCTCAAAACCACACTGCGCATGCGTCCTGACCGTATCTTGGTCGGCGAAGTGCGTGGGCCGGAAGCGCTAGATTTACTGATGGCATGGAATACCGGCCATGAGGGTGGTGTGGCAACGCTGCACGCCAATAATGCGAAAGCAGGGTTAGACCGGCTTTCCATGCTTATCAGCATGCACCCCGAATCGCCGCGACCGATAGAACCGCTAATCGGTGAAGCCGTCCATCTGGTGATCCACATTACTAAAACCCCCGAAGGCAGCCGCAAGGTGCAGGAGATTTTAGAAGTCTGCGGTTATGAGGCAGGTCACTACAAGACGCAACAAGTTTAACCTTAACGCTATAGGAAAATGCTTATGACAAACGCTTCCAGCCGTTTTTTGTTTTCCCTTGGATTATTCACTACCCTGCTTTTTGTCGTCGGTAATGACGCCTATGCCGGAACTGCCACAGGCGGATCGCTTCCCTACGAAACATGGTTATCCAGCTTACGCGATAGCGTCACCGGCCCGGTTGCCTTTGCACTCTCCATCATCGGCATTGTGATTGCCGGTGGCGTGCTTATTTTTGGCGGCGATTTGAACGGATTTTTCCGCACATTGATTTTTATCGTCCTGGTCATGGCATTCCTCGTTGGTGCTCAAAACATGATGACGACCTTCTTTGGCAATGCGGCGGTTATTGCCGGGTTAAGCGCACCCACACCACTGTCAATTGTGTGAGGCTCTGGTATGTCGTTACGCACCATTCCTATCCGCCAAGCCGGAAACCGCCACAATCTGTTCATGGGCGGTGATCGTGAACTAGTGATGTTTTCGGGATTGCTGGCAGGTAGCCTGGTGTTCTCAGCGCAGGAATGGAAAGCGACCATCTTTGGAATCTTCCTGTGGTTTACCTCACTCTACCTGTTGCGGCTCATGGCCAAGTCGGATGCCAGGATGCGCCAAATCTATATGCGCCATCGCCGTTACAAGGCTTACTACCCGGCGCGCTCCACGCCTTTCCGCGAAAATAACCGGACGCAAGGGAGGCAATATCAATGATCCCGTTATTCGCCTTCCTTATTTCTCTCAGCGGAATTTTGCTGGTGCTGATGCTGGCCGCAAGGATTTTTAACATAGATCAGCAACAAAAACTGAAACGTCATCGGACACGCGCTGCAGGCCTTGCCGATTTGCTCAATTACGCCGTCGAAGTAGATGATGGCGTCATCATCGGCAAAAACGGCTCGTTGATGGCGGCATGGCTCTATCAGGGCGATGATAACGCCAGCAGTACCGACCAGCAGCGCGAGGCTGCTTCTTACCGCATTAATCAGGCGCTCTCAGGATTAGGCAATGGTTGGATGGTACATGTCGATGCCGTCCGGCGCAATGCGCCTAATTACAGCGATCCAGGCCTTTCGCACTTCCCCGATGTGATTACACTCGCCATTGATGAAGAGCGTCGCCGCTATTTTAACAGCTTAGGGACGATGTATGAGGGGTTTTTTGTCATCACCGTGACCTATTTCCCGCCGATGCTGGCGCAGGCAAAATTCGTTGAGATGATGTTTGATGACGAAACCGGCGCAATAGATAAGAAAATGCGCTCACGGCAATTGCTTGATAATTTTAGCCGTGAAGCCAGCAATATTGAATCGCGCTTAAGCACCGCTTTTAAAATGGAACGGCTACGCGGCAGGAAAGTCATCGCCGAAGATGGTATCAGCAAAACTGAAGATGATTTCCTGCGTTACCTGCAATTCTGCGTCACCGGCCTGAACCATCCGGTATTGCTGCCGTCAGCACCTATTTATCTGGATGCGCTGATTGGCGGACAGGAATTATGGGGCGGCGTCATCCCCAAAATCGGCCGCAAATTTATTCAGGCGGTATCAATAGAGGGATTCCCGATGGAATCCTCTCCAGGGATTTTATCGCAACTGGCGGAACTGCCAGTGGAATACAGGTGGAATAGCCGTTTTATATTCATGGATCAGCATGAGGCCGTTGCCCATTATGAGAAGTTCCGCAAGAAGTGGCGGCAGAAAATTCGCGGCTTCTTCGATCAGGTGTTCAATACCAATTCGGGGCATGTTGATCAGGATGCGGTAGCGATGGTTGCCGATGCCGAAGCGGCCATCGGTGAGGTCAATAGCGGCCTCACTACTGCCGGATATTATACCAGCGTGGTCATCCTCATGGATGAAAGCCGCCCCAAGGTAGAGGCTGCCGCCAAGCATATAGAAAAATCCCTCCACAGCCTCGGATTCGTAGCCCGCGTCGAAACCATCAATACGATGGAGGCGTATTTAGGCAGCCTGCCAGGTCATGGCGTGGAAAATGTCCGCCGCCCACTCATGAATGTGCTGAATCTGGCGGATTTACTCCCCACTAGTTCGATATGGTCAGGAGAAAACACCGCGCCGTGCCCATTCTACCCACCATTGTCACCACCACTGATGCACTGCGTCACCACGGGACACTCACCGTTTAGGCTTAATTTGCATGTGCGTGATCTGGGACATACCATCCTGTTCGGCCCGACTGGCAACGGCAAATCTACGCATCTGGCATTGCTTGCTTCCCAGCTCAGGCGCTATCCGTGTATGAGTATCTTTGCGTTTGATAAAGGCATGTCGCTTTATCCACTCACCAAAGCCACCGGCGGCAATCATTTTACCGTGGCAGGGAATGGCGACAACTTATCCTTCTGCCCGTTGCAATTTTTAGAAAGCCGCAATGACCGCGCCTGGGCAATGGAGTGGATAGATACCATCCTTGCCCTTAATGGGCTTATCACCAGCCCCAGCCAGCGCAATGAAATCGCCAGCGCCATCGTCAATATGCACCAGACCGGCTCGCGCAGTATGACCGATTTTGTCTCCAGCATTCAGGATAAAAATATTCGTGAGGCGCTCAAGCAATATACGGTGGAAGGTTCGATGGGGCATTTGCTCGATGCAGAATCAGATGGTCTGGCACTCACCTCCTTCATGACCTTTGAGATCGAGGAATTGATGGGACTCGGTGAAAAATACGCGCTGCCGGTGCTACTCTATTTGTTCCGCCGCATTGAGTGCTCTCTGCAAGGCCAACCTGCTGCCATCATCATTGATGAGGCATGGCTTATGCTCGGCCATGAAGCCTTTAGGGAAAAGATACGCGAATGGCTAAAAGCCCTGCGCAAAGCCAATTGCATGGTGATCATGGCAACACAAAGCCTGACCGACGCTTCGCGCTCCGGCATCCTTGATGTCATTATCGAATCCACTGCTACCAAGATATTCCTGCCCAATCTTTTTGCGCGTGATGAAGACACCTCGGCGCTCTATCGCCGTATGGGGCTGAATAACCGTCAAATCGACATCATCGCCACCGCCATCCCCAAACGCCAATATTACTACGTCTCAGAAAAAGGCCGCCGTCTTTACGATCTGGCGCTTGGCACACTGGCACTCGCCTTTGTCGGTGCATCCGACAAGGACTCCATCGCCGCCATGCAGGAACTAGAAGCACGGCATGGCGCAGGCTGGCCTGCTGAATGGCTCAAGACAAAAAACATCACGCTTGCTGACTATAGGGAGTCCGTCGCATGAAGATAAACAAACTATTGATGGCCAAACGACTAAGGCGGTTGGGCAATCCTTACTTAAGCGCCCGCAAACACTGGAATGAGCATACACAAGGCTTACTGAATGCCACGCGCCTGTGGCAAGCGGTGGCGCTCATCAACATGATGATTACCCTTGCTGCCGTCGGTGGTGCGTTACATCTGGCGGGAGAGTCTAAATTTGTGCCTTACGTGATCGAGGTGGATAAGTTAGGGCAAAATCTGGCGGTAGCACCGGCACAAAAAGCCTCGCCGGTTGATGGGCGCGTGGTGCATGCAAGCCTCGCCGCCTTCATGAGTAATGCGCGGCTGGTCACGCCGGATATTGCGTTACAGAGAAAAGCCATATTTTCTGTTTACGCCATGATGCATGGCGATGATCCGGCAGCCGCTAAAATGACGGCATGGCTCAACGGCAATGAAGCCAGCAACCCGTTCCATCGTGCCGCCAAAGAAACCGTCGAAACGGAGATTGTGTCGGTCATCCCGCAGTCACCGGACACATGGCAAATCGAGTGGAACGAAAAAATCTTTGATCGTCAGGGTGTACCCATCGGTCAGCCCTACCGCATGCGGGCACTGGCAACGGTCGAGATCGTGCCGCCTACCTCAGCCACTTCCGAGGAAAAAATACGCCAGAACCCGCTGGGCGTATTTGTAAAGGATTTTAACTGGTCAAAACAAAACTAAGGAAAGCATTATGAAACATTATTACGCGGCCTTACTAATTGCCCTCTCTCCGGTAGCTGCTCATGCCGAGGATAATTTAGACGTCAATTATTTTTCTACCCCTGAGCCGGTGCTCACCGCGCAGGAGCAAGCAGGGCTTGCAGCCAATAAGGAGTGGAAAGCTTCCAGCGGTAAAGGCCTTAAACCCACGCCCGGCCCGGATGGTTCGGTGAGCTTTTTGTTCGGTGCATCACAGCCAAGCATCATCTGCGCCGTCATGCAGGTCTGCGACATTGAATTGCAGACGGGCGAGCAAGTGAATTCCGTGCATTTAGGCGACTCCGCCCGCTGGACGATTGAACCGGCCATCACCGGATATGGCGATAATGAAGCTCAGCATCTGATCGTAAAGCCGATGGATGTGGGACTAAATACATCACTCATCGTCACCACCAACCGGCGCACCTATCATTTGCGCCTGCGCTCTGCCCATTACGATTACATGCCACGCGTGACCTTTGTTTATATGGAAGAGGCCATGAAAAAGCTGGAAGCGGTAAAAGTGTCCCGTGAGCAGGAGCATGAAAAGAACACCATCCCCGAAACCGGCGAATATCTGGGTAATTTGGATTTTAATTACCAGATTGATGGCAAGACCAGTTGGAAGCCCTTACGCGTTTATAACGATGGCAAGAAAACCATTCTGGAAATGCCAAAATCCATGTCGCAAACCGAAGCGCCGACCTTACTGGTGGTGCGCAAAGACGGTGGATGGTTCAGTGATGATGAGCAAGTCATGGTCAATTATCGCGTGCAGAATAATCGCTATATCGTCGATACTCTATTCGACAAAGCCATATTGGTTAGCGGTGTCGGCGATAGCCAGGATCGTATCACTATTATCAGGGGAGAATAATATGCAAAAGCCATTTCTCGCTGTTCTTTGTTTGATTGCTGTTAGCGCCTGCACGTCGCCCTATGGCAATCATGCCAAGCTGACAGACAGCTATAACTCACAAATGGCCGATGACGGCGTCCATGAACTGACGGCGCTTTATCCGCCCGCCACTACACATATTGCGTTATTGCAACCTACCGAAGATGCTTACGGCATCGAGCTGGTCAAATCACTACGCGAAAGCGGTTATGCGATAGAGCAAGGTGGAGACGCCAATAGTGCGTATGATGCTGCAAATAATGCGCCAATGGTGACTGATAATACCGAAGCGCCGCCAGCTGCAATACTCCCCATTCATTATACGGTCGATAGCATCGGTGGTGCGCTGTATCGGATCACGATCAGCGCAGAAGATCAAACGATAAACCGTGTCTATAGCGTCAACGGTGATGACATGCTGCCTGTGGGGGCATGGACTAGGAAGCAATAGCCATGCAGCAGCCTGATGATAACATGCTTTCTACGGAAGTTTCACCATCCGGGTTAGACAAGCGTTCCGGCGTGCGGCGGGTGAATAACCTCCCGCTCTATCTGGTGGGCGGTGCCATTGGCACGTTTTTGCTCATGATGGGTGTGGTCGGCATAGAGCGTGCCAATAAATCACAAGCCAACGTGCAATCCTTGCCGGAAAAACATGGTGATTCGCTACAGTTGGCAGCGTCGATTACGGGCAACCAGACGGACGGCATGGTGCCTGCGGCTGTGACGCCCGCGCCGCCTATTGTGCCACTGGCTGTTCCCATTGCTATTCCCGATGATTTAGAAAAACCACCTTTGCCCAAGCGCCTGAAGGAAACAGCAGCAACTGATCCGATGGCAGAGCGCATAACCCAAGAAAAAATACAAATGTTTGAAAACGCCGTCAAAAGCAAAAGCGCCGTGCCGTTTACGACACCTACCACGCAGGGTGATAGTGATAAGCGCGAACAAATCTTAGAGCGGATTGATGGGGCCAAACAGCAGCTCGCTTCAGCGGATGACGCCAATACCGCCTTCAAAGAGCGTCTTGCCCAACTGCATGGCGGGGGTAGTACGACAGTTAGTGTTGCAGATACGCCAAATAGCCAGCGCAACAGCCTGACAGCATTTGATAGCAAAGATAAGAGCGACCGCTGGAAACTCGGCTCTAAGGTCGAGGCTCCCCCATCACCTTATACGTTACGCGCCGGATTTGTGATTCCGGCCACGCTGATTTCCGGGATCAATTCGGATTTGCCGGGACAGATTATCGGACAGGTCAGCCAGAATGTGTATGACACCGCAACCGGCAAATACCTACTGCTGCCACAAGGTTCTCGCTTAGTGGGTAGCTATGCTTCTGATGTTGCTTACGGCCAGTCCCGCGTCATGGTAGCGTGGCAGCGCATTGTGTTTCCAGACGGAAAAACGCTTGATATAGGCGCTATGCCCGGATCGGATGAGGCAGGCTATTCCGGCTTTAATGACCAGGTGGATAATCATTATGTGCGGATTTTTGGCTCGGCAATACTCATGTCGGGTATTACGGCGGGCGTATCCTACAGCCAGAATGCTAATAGCAATAGTGGAGTCAATGCGCAACCTACAGCCAGTTCTGCGCTCAGTGAAGCGTTAGGCCAGCAGCTTGGTAATGTCACCGCGCAGATGATCAGCAAGAATTTGAATATCTCGCCGACACTGGAGATACGGCCAGGGTTCCGCTTCAACGTCATGTGCGTGAAGGATTTGGTGCTAACCAAACCCTATACCGCATTCGATTATTCCCAGCAGGAGGAAAAACCATGAAACGTTTTTTAGCTTTTATTGCCAGCGCTGTCATATGCTATTCGATGGAGGCAAATGCCCAGATAGTCACTATTGATCCGACCAATATAGTCCAATCGACCATCAGTGCCGAACAAGCCGTTACTCAAACTGCACAGCAATTGCAGCAATACCAGACGCAATTGCAGCAACTGGAGAACCAGATCAAAAACACCGCCAATCCCTCTAGCTTCCAATGGAACAATGCCAACGCCATCATTACCCAATTGTTGGCTGGGATGCGCACGCTCAACTACTACCAGACCCAGGCCGGAAGCATTGCAGCATATTTGAATAAATATTCCAATGCCAGCCAGTATCAAAGCTCCACCTGTCTGGCCACCGGCTGCACTACAGCCCAGGTGCAACAACTCTCCGCCAATGCCTATAGCGGATCGGACGCGCAAAAAAGCGCTAATGATGACATGCTGCGCAATATCGCCGCGCAGCAACAGCAGCTGCAAAGCGATGCCAGCGATTTGCAAGTCCTGCAACAGAATGCGCAAAGCTCGACCGGTCAGATGCAGGCGATACAAGCAGCTAACCAACTGGCGAGCAATCAATCCATGCAGCTGATGGAGATTCGCAGCCTGATGATGACGCAGCAGACAGCGGAACAGGCGCGAGCACAAAGCGTTACCGATACTGAGGCACAGCAAATCGCAGCGCATAGTGACGCCTTTGCTCCCCGCTACGCGGCAAGCCCTGCGTTTAATATCATGGATTATGCCCAGTAGCCGTAGGTAAACATATGCTTAAAATAAACGGTCGCTCTTGTCTTATATTGCTATCGGCAGTGGCGGTCGCTTATGTTTCTGATGCATCGGCGCAGGTAACCAATGCCGGTATCTTAAATAACGTCACCACGCAATTCCATACGCAAGCCGCCAGTTGGGCTGGCGTCATACAGGGCTATGCGACTTGGCTATTCTGGACACTGGGGACTATCAGCCTGGTATGGACTGGCGGCACGCTGATTCTAAAAAAAGCCGACATTGGTGAGTTCTTCGCCGAGTTCATCCGTTTCTGTCTATTCTTTGGCTTCTTTCTCTGGCTGCTTAATAATGGCGCTGCCATCGGAAGCGCCATTATCAGTTCATTGATTCAGATTGGCGCTAACGCCAGCCAGACCGGCGTCTCTAACCCTTCCGGAGTCATGGATATTGGCTTTGATATTTTTAACAAGGTGATGGCGCAAACGAGCATTTGGAGTCCAACCGATAGTATCATCGGTGCATTGCTTGCCGGTGTCACGCTGATCGTCATCGCGCTGATCGCCGCCAATATGACCCTCATGCTGTGCTCGGCATGGATATTACTCTATGCCGGTATTTTCTTTTTAGGGTTCGGCGGCTCGCGCTGGACATCCGAAATTGCGCTGCATTATTACCGTACCTTACTCGGTATAGCAGTCAGCCTGATGGCGATGATCCTGATGGTGGGGATCGCACAAAACATCATCAACGGCTATTATAATAACTTGAGTCCAGGCATCAACATCCCCGAAATCGCTACAATTATGGTGGTTGCGGTGATTTTGTTGCTACTGGTCAACCGCGTACCCGGGTTACTCTGCGGTGTTCTTAACGGGACATCGTTCAACCATTCGGGCATTGGCGCATTTGGTGCGGCCTATGGCGTCGGTGCCGCTTTAGGTGCTGCCGCTGTAGCCAGTGCAGCGTCGGGGATGGCTGGTTCTGTCGCCTCAGCGGGTGCCAAACATATGGGTGGAGCCGGTCAGGCGCTGCAAGCAGCATTTAAGGATGCGCAGCAGCAACTGGCCACACAAGGAAATACCAGTTCCGGTAATGCGTCCTCCGACGGCCTCGCCGCCACTATGGGGACAGGTGCCAGCTTTGCTGCCGCGATGGGCAAAAGTCTGGCCAAAGGCACGGCTGGCACACTAAAAGATTCCGCCAGCGGTCATATGGGACGGTTTAATGCCGCTGCCAGCGATACTTTCCCCGGCAAAGTGGCAAGCAAAATTAGCAGTAGTATGGCGGGCGATAGCAAACCTTCCGGAGCCATGCCCAATGCTATCGGTGCCAAGGATGAGATTGCCGCTTTCGTCGATAAAAACATCTAATGCAAGGAGGCGCTTATGAAAATCATGTATATGTGTATCCTCTCAATCGGTACAATGTTGGCTGCCAGTGAGGCACAAGCAAGCAATCCGTGCGAGACGCTGATTTGCATGGCCGGGATGCTCGAAGGGCAAAGCGGTGGCAGCGCCTGCGAAGGGCCGATCTCGGATTATTTTAGCATTATCGAGTATGGCAAGCACTGGCGGTTCAGCCCCGGTGCCACCGTTGCTGCAAGGTTGAATTTCTTGAACAGTTGCGGTGCCGGAGTCGGCGACTGGCCGTCGCAAATCAACGCCGTCTATGGCGCAATGCTGTTATGATGGTTGCTGACTTGCCGCCTGCGCTACAGGAACGTGTCACCTGCTCTGTGGCCGCTGCTATAAAATATGACGTGCCCGCCAATATCGTGCTGGCCGTGGCCGAACTGGAAAACGGCAAGCCGGGACTTTATCGCCGCAACGAAAATGGATCGCAGGATATTGGTGTGATGCAATTTAACACGAACTATCTGGCGGATTTATCCACCTACGGCATCACCGGCCAAGATGTTGCCGCTGTTGGTTGCTATCCTTACGAGCTGGCGACATGGCGGCTGCGTAAACACATTCTACATGATAAGGGTGATTTATGGACAAAAGCTTCTAACTATCATTCCCGTACGCCGGAATATAATGTGGTGTATCGCGCTAAGCTCAAAGTGGCGGCATTGCGATGGGTGGGCTGGTTGGCGCGGCGTTTTAAGACATGGGTTGTAGATAACTAGCAAAATATAACATGTAGCCAATACTCATTTACCCCTAAAACCAGAATATAAATCTATGCAGCCTTAGGAGGAGGCGGAACAATCCACTGGCTTGTACGAGCCATGTTATCAGGAAATTTCTTTTTTTTATCCCCCAATACTAAACCATGAGCAGGATCATTTGGTGGATCGTTGTCTTTTACAATAGGGTATCCATAGCTACGAACATTATCGACGATAATTGAAGTAAGATAAAAACCCGAATGGTTAGCAAGCGTATCTTCCGGAGGGCGTCCTTGTTCCGTCAGAAGTGATTCTATATTTATCGATAACTCTTTATCTTTGAAATTAGCAGATGAAGGGCGATATGAGCCATCGTCTAAAAGAACAATCCAATTATGAGGGACACGGCGAAAGAGTCTATCGGTGCTTGGTATAGTGAGATCGTCTTGTCGTACATCCTCGCTCATGAGCTATATCAGAATTTGCTTATGAGTTCGCGTAAATGCGAAAAATTCTGATCGGGTTCACCTTCCTCCGATTTGTCATTGGTTTCATTGTAATAATAGTACGTTGGTGGCGCATTTGCAGACACCTCTAATTCGAGGGTTTCCTCACCTTTATGCCATTCCGCTTGTACACCGCTATCTGATAAAGGTGTTACTATAGGTGGCGTCGAATTGTGCTGCATTAGATTGAACAGCTTGTCCAAAAGCTTACTTACGAACACTATATTAGTTGGCTTGGCATCATAACTATCCCATCCTGGTTCTGTACCCCAGCGCTCACATATGGAAGTGATAACAGGTATAAGCCACTTTGGACGACCGCTACCATAATCAGGATAAGCGATTGTGATGGGTTGCTTTCCAAAACGAAAATGCTCCGTTATCATTCTCGTCTCACCATGAGATAATGGCAGTCGCTCCCCACGGCCAAATACATCCGCCAGTGCCGTCGTTATAACTTGATCGTCCTGTTGCTGCGGAGAAAATGCCAGCGGATTATAGATTCTTTTTACGGACGCACTCATGATCTTATCCCCCATATTTTATGCATATGTGCGGTTGTAAGGTTTTTGAAGGAGCTAACAATACAACGTCTACCTATATCAAAAAAATCATAGCCCGCTCCATACATTCCACGCGCAGTGAGAGTCATAGCGTACATTTTTCTTGCATCAGCAATATTTAAAGCCGCCTGCACATCGACATGAAGCCACCCGATCCATTCCTTTTTATTTCCTAAAATAGGAAAGCGAGTACGGCATCCAAAATCTGCTGCGCGCCCTAGTAATGCTGACTCAGAACTTTGCTTCCAAAATGAAAAAATTTTGTCAAATTCATCGAAGCTTTCCCATCCTTCTCCGGCGATTATGTGATTGACGTAAGTCACTTCACATTGATTGATCTTGATGACGCCTAACTTTTCCGTTTCGATAAATTTTTTAAACTCTCCAAAATCTTTCTCAAAGGCTGGCTTGATGTAATCGTTATAGTGCGGATATTTGTCATCATCCTTAGTTTTCCGCCAATTTTTTATGAAGCGATCATTCTGAATCTGCATCATTTCTGTTTGAGCGTTATTCGCCAACATCAACCGCTGCACAGAAAAATTTTCTTGCGTCTCAAAGCGCAGCTGCACAAGAGATGGAGTGGCTTCTTTATCGCGTTCAATGATAGGAACCAGAGCATGCCGATCCTCCGGCAAAGGGAAACGATCCCGCACATGTTGCCAGAATAATCCAAAATGCACCGACCGCATGGCGGCCAATGTTTCAAATTGAACGGAAAGAGCTGTCTCCACGACAGGCGGTTTGTCGAATTTGGGCAGATCGCAATTGGCAGAACTAGACATCATAGAACCAGAGCGATATAAATTTATTATTCAAGCTGCTCATCTCCATTATAAAATACATCTATATATTGAGCATATGATTAATGTGCAACCACTATAAGTATGCAATATGCATTTTATAGCCGTATCAAATATACGGTGGAAAGTGTTGAAATATAGTTAAAATATAGGTCTCTTTTTCCTATATTCAATGGGGATAAGGCGAAATTCACCACACCCATACCGGACGAACAGCACTGATGATGACCGATTTATCCACCAACCCAAAATACCGCGCATCGAAGGATTTTGGGTTATAGTCGGACATCAGCAAAACGGAATTTGCATCCAGTACGGCGACGGCGATGTTGATATGCGGGAGCGGCCTGCCTTCTAAATCCTTATCCATCGACTTGCTGTTGGATAATAATTCACCATTCACCGAAACACCCGCCCCAGAAAATTCTACCCTATCATTCGTCGCCGCCATGATTTTCTTGATCATATAACCGGTGCCACCGGGACAGAATCCCGCGCCAATGTAGCCGCGCTCTTTGGCCTGCCGGAAAATGGCAGTGTCGGTGGGGCAGAATATTACCATCGCACCTTTCTCGATGGGAGCGTTCGTCATCAGGTAAATCCCAACTGGATAGCTAGGAGTGGTGTTAATCCTGACTCTGCCGAATATCGCAGCCATGCCGAGTGCGCTGATACAGCAGATTGTCGTTATGACAATTTTCAGTGATTTTCTCATGTGGCAACCGTGTGATGCGCGGCATCTTCTGTTGTCAGTTTATCCGTAATTTTCGGTGCCGGAACTTCCGAACGCTTTTGGAATATCGGGTCTTTAAAATAGAGCGGCTGCTGGCCATAAATGGCAGGAAACCCGGCACAGTAAATCACCATGTCGCCCGGCTCCTGTATCATGCCGTTGCCATCCTTCGTCGGGCCGGGCATGCGCATGCTTTCATCGACAGTGAGCAATGGCCGCTCCACTTCTTGGAAACTGCGCGATACCTGACTATGCATCGCGCCGATTCGCCTGCCGCTGGTGGTAATCTGTTCCTTGACGATAGTGGTCTGTCCCGTCAGTTTGGACAGATGCTCCGCCGTTTCCAGCCGGTTGGGAGGGAACGCAAGCTGGATATGGCAGTTGGAGGTAATGCTTTCTTCCTTGCCATAGCTTGAGACCAGCTGGTTGATGTCCTGCACAATGATATAGCATTTGATGCCGTAACCAGCGACGAATGCCAACGATTCCTGCATGATCTCTAACTTACCGAGGCTGGGGAATTCATCGAGCATCATGAGCAGCCGGTGCTTGTAATGCGGCTTGTGGCGGCCATGCTCAAACTCCATGCGGTCAGCGAGCAATCGCAGTATCATATTGATCACCACGCGTATCAACGGGCGCAGGCGTGCTTTGTCATTAGGCTGGGTAATGATATAGAGGCTGACCGGATCATGATGGTTCATCAAATCATGGATACGAAATTCTGACTTGCTGACATTTTTTGCCACTACCGGATCACGGTAAAGCGACAAGTAGGATTTGGTGGAGGAAAGAACACTGCCGGCTTCCTCTTTCGCACGATCCAGCATATCCCGTCCTGCTGCCGCAGCGGCAGGATGCGCTGCATCTTTACAATGTTTATAGGTCGTCATTTCCTTCCATAATGCCTCAACCGGCCTCCCAGGATCAGAGAGCATGGCATCGAGTGCCGGAAGTGTGGCAATTTTTCCTTCATGATAGCTTTTATACAAAAGATGCAGCATGGTGCCGACGAGCAGCGATTGGGCGGTTTTCTGCCAATGGTCGGTGAGTCCCTTGCCATCGGGATCAACCAGCAAGGTCGCCAGGTTTTGTACGTCACCCACTTCGTGCTGTGTTCCCAGCCGGATTTCTTCCAGGGGATTAAAGCCGACGCAGGACGTGGCATTGGCCGGATCGAAACGCAGCACTTTATTACCCGCATGTTCTTTCCTCCATCCAGCTGTCAGTTCCCAAAGCTCGCCTTTGAGGTCGAGGATGACGGCACTATGTTTCCAGCTGAGTAATGTCGGGATGACCAACCCGACGCCCTTGCCGCTGCGCGTAGGTGCATAGCATAAAATATGTTCTGGGCCATTATGGCGCAGGTAGTGCACATGGTTGCCATGATCCCGCCATGCGCCAACATATACACCCTCACCACCCAGCAATGCAGCGGCCATCATATCGCTTTTGCCCGCCCAGCGTGCAGAGCCGTGGATAAATTCGTGAGCTATGGATGTATTGGCGGTCACGATGCGTCGGACAAAAGCCAGTAGCATTAGTGATGCCGAAACGACAAGCCCCACAGAAGCCGCTCTCCTGAGCGCCAGTAGATAATCGCTGTGATATAACCATGCCCACTCCAGTATTTTCCATGGGGCATAGAGATGATGGAAGGAAGTTCCCAAAATTTCCTGATAGGTGAATACATGCGCAAATAGCTGGGTCGCCGATGCCAGCCCAAGAATGATAGAAGCAAGAACCAGCGCGCATTCCATCTTCCGCCCATGGCGTACCATGCCTGTTCTGACTTGTGGCCCAACCGCATTATTGCGTTTTTCTGGCATTAGAGCCTCCTCCCGCGCGCACGACTACCACCCAACGCCAGTCGCTGCTGTTCCATGTCTGGATCGGTGAATGTAATATTGAGCTTGGCACCGGCGGCGATAGCATGGCGGCGGAATGTATCAGTCCCGGTAATGGCAAGCTTATCCCCAAAACGCTGTGTTGCCATATGCAATGCGGTGGCCACCACTTCTTCACTCACATCTTTGCTCAGGCGGAACACCTTACCGTCATCGCGCAACACATTTTGGACAATCTGATAATGGACGGTGCCGCGTTTGGTCACGGTATCGATTGTGGCGTCGACGGGATAATTAAACCTGGCTATGTCATCACCAGATATGGCATTGCCCCTGACCGGCGCTTGGGTATAGCGGTGGCGTAGTATTTCTAACGCCTGCTCATTACCTTCCCAGGATTTGGCTTTTAGCCAGTCATACCAGACGACACGTTTACCCTTCTCATATGCAATACGCTGGTCTTGCTGATAATCACGCTGGATGGTACGCATTTCTTTCGTCAAACCATCGGTGATGGTATGGTGCAGTATGGATTTGGACAATGTTCCCTTGGTCGGCTGAATGAGGGTGCGTTTTACCTGTGCCGCATTTTTTGCAGCTTCGATGCGCCGGTCTTTGCGATGCTGCGCACGCTCCTGTAGTATCCGTTGTTGCTGCGTCTGCTGCTGCCTTTCATGCTGGTAGAGCACCCAGAGCTGCTGTGTATTGATGGGTGACATCATGGGCTTTATCTCATAGCTCTTTATGATTTTCACTTCCTGCGATAATGCAGGTTGAAACGCCCCCAATCGCTTCTCCAGCGCAGGCTTGGATAAATTGCGATGTAATGAGCTTGCTTTGGCGGCAATGCCGTTCTTGGCAGTAATCACCAATCCGTTTCCGCGTTCGGATAGGGTCAGGCTATGACTCGCCAGTATCGCATGCAATTCCTCCCAGGAACTTGCTGTCAGCAATTCCGGTAGGCAGCCGCGCTTGATCCAACCTATCAGGCTTTCGATACCGGAAGTTTTTTCTATATCTTGCGCTTTTGCTTCACCCGCCGTCATGTGGGCAATATGGTTATCGACGGCAAGGTTAAATTCCTTTTCCAACGCTTCGCATACGGCGCCCAGGCATTTTTTATCAAAATACGGCTCATGCGCCCTATAGTGTGTGGGGTGGATTTTATTGATGGCGATATGGATGTGCAGGTGATCTGTGTCATAATGCACGGCGCTGACGCGCTGGTGCTCACGATAACCTAATTTATCGCATACACGCGTTTCTATGGCATGAAGCACTTCACGCGAAGGTTGCTCACCTGCGCGGAATGAGAGTAACAAATGATAGGTCTTGTCTATTTTGGTGCGCTGGTTTCTTGACTGTAGAAACTCTACCTCCTGTGCCGCCCAGGTGGGATGCTCGGCCCTACAATTGGTGATGCGAATCTCTCCTAAGCGCTCGTTTTTACCCTGCGCGTTGGTAATATAGGCCACCAGTTTTGAAAACCGGCTCCTGCTTGCACTGCTAAATTCGATACGCTTGGCGATCATAGTTTTTTTACCTGCTCTAACATCAATGCCTGCGTTGCCTGAATCTCATCCAACAAATTGTTAATCTTCAAGACTATCTGTTCTTTTCCAAACAGCTTTAGTCGTTCATCATTAGTCAGCCACATTTTGAGCAACCCGCCCAGCCGCCCCTGATCGCCATTAATCTTTATCATCTCCATCACGGCATCGGCATCAACGTTACTTTTTGGCCGATAATGCAGGCCGAGGTTACGCAGGTAGGCAGCAACCGATAAATTACAATTAGCGGCATGACTTTTTATTGCCGCCGCCTCAGCCGGAAGTATCGGCACCTGAAGCCGCCGTATTCGCTGTCTGGAAGATTTTTTGTCCATCTCATGCTCCAAAAGCTGTAGCTGCACGCCCGTTAGGGCACAACCGTTGAGTGCGAAGCGCGAATAAGGAAAATGCAATGTTGAGTAACATTGCACATCCTGCCCTCCACCTACTTTCATCTTACAGTACACATCCCTTATTCGGGAGTGGGGTAATCGAAGAACTGAACGATGCAAAAAGCAGGTTGGATGCTGCTTTGTATCAACTGGCCGGACGGTTGGCGGCGCGTTGATCAGACAATCCTACGAGTTGGAGCGGATTACACAGAGCGTATTGCGAACTGGTAATTATCAGGACATCGTCGCCTTGTCATCTTACGTCCGGTTTATGCAGCAGGAGCTTTTGGCGGCTAAGTTATGCAGGGTATGTATCGTTCCATTGAAAATGGCGGCGGAGAGCCTATAGCCGATTACTGAAGTAAATCGTTCTAATACAGCCTATTACCAATATTACGCTCCGGTTGCCCAAAAAGCTGAATTTATCATCGTAATCAAACCGTCATACATTGTTCATAAATAGTTCACGGTTATCAGGCATAATATTAACTATAATTAGGAAGTTAATGCTTGCTAAGGCGGATTTATATGACCGAACCAAAACTTGTATATCATTTGGATCATCTAAGGCGGCAATACGAAGGTGATAGCCCTGAAGCTGTTGTGAACAGCATGTATGAATATTCTATCAATGGCCGCGACTGGAGTTTTGATGAATGGTGGCAGTTCCAGAAAGATAATTGGTCGCAGCGATGGGAAAGTTATCAAGAGGAACTACTATTAAATCAACCTAAAATCCCGTTTCCCGATTGCCCTGCTCATTTTCGGGAAATCGTCGCACATCCGGAAACAGCGGATGCACACGAATTATCGGAAGCCTCAGAAGCTGCGCAAACGTTGCTCGATATCATGGTCGCTACCAGCCCCCTTAAAGAAGGCCCGCTGCCCCCCAAGGCATTAACAGCTAACGCTAGCCGCTGGTGAGATTGCTGATATGCCTCCTCCTGGAAAATCAGATAGCAATGTTGACAAAGCTAACAGAAGGCTTGAGGAGCATTTTCTCGACGGTTATGCCACTGCCGATGATATCCTTCGTGCTGTATTCCCCGGGTTAGAACACCAATTAGATTTAATCGGCGCGAATGATCAAATTATATCACTCGCTCCTCTTCCAGAGGAACTAGCAAACGCTGGAGCTGGTGGTGATGGAAGTTTGCGTGAAGCAACGCGTCGAATCAGGATGGGTAAATCGTATTTAGGTACACAAACGCTATATCAAGCCATGATACATGAGGGCGTCCACGTCCTACAAGGTGATAGTTCCTATCGCCTCAATCAATTGTTTCCATCCCTTGATTTTGGAATGCTTCCTGTAGGTGCTTTTGCAGCTGACGACAAAATTTTTGCCAATGAAACCATGGCACAACTTGCATCTGAGCATACCAACGACAGCCAATTACAGTTGTCGCGTGAGAAGCTTGGACAATTTGGACCAGCTTACGGAAATAAAAAATATATTGACTACTACCGAGAAGGCCTTGAAGTTCAACCACGCATTATAGAAACAGTAGCTGGTGCTTATCAGCATTCAGGTGAAATACCGTTAAACAAAGAACAATTATGGTCTGTCATGCGGGATGCAGGCCTAAAAGTTCCTCCGTCCATTGCACAACAACTTGATTCTCCTTCTCAAGGCCTTTTTAGTAATCTCTTCAGAGGAAAAGATTCTCCAAATCAAACTGCCAGAATTACCGAGAGATCTGTTCAAGAATTGAACCACGCTCTTGACACTCTTACGCCTGAAGGGCAGCGGCTTTTCTGGGAAGAAGTCTTGCCTTCACACTATGCTAACTTTTTAGAAACGATAGGAGATGGGCCTGGCCGGGAACGTTTTGGCCTTGGTACCAATGAATTCCGACCATTACGAGAACTAGCCGCAGCAACGAGAGGTGCGCACACAGATGTAATGCGAGCCCAAAAGATTGATGCTGATTTATTAAAAGAACTCAATGGCTTTTCGCTTGCTCGCGAATTACATTTTCCAGACCCACTATCCGTCTATTTAAACCCTAATGCCACAACGCAACTAAAGGCACTAGAAGGTAATATTGAGCGTACTAAACAATTAATGCTAGAACGACAATCAACTGCAAATAAAGCAACAGAAAGGCTTTATCGTGAACAAGAGGGATTAATTGCATCTGGGAAAATATCGCTACCACCTGGCATTGCTTTACGTAACTATCCGGATTTTGGCGCGTACACAGCTAGTGATATTGATGGTATAGTATTAAGCTATACAAGGCCTTGGCATAAGGCTCCAACACCGGGGAAACTTGAAGCGGTAAAGCCACAGATTGATCAATATTTAGAAGCGACCTCGGAGGTAGATAGGCTAAAAACTGTGGCCGAGAATTATAGAGAAGACACATACCGTCATCCATTGTTTTCGCGCAAAAAACAAACGAAAGAAGAATTACGGACATATCGTGCTAATGACGAAGCTGTTGAAGTTGCTTTAGCCCACCAAGAAATAGCCAAGAAAAGGCTTTTGATCGCCACCCAAGAGCCTGACTATACCATTAAAGCCGATATTCCAAAAACAGCCTATGTTACGATGCCTGACAAAGCAACGGCAGAAAGTTATTTACGGAGTGCTGCAAGATATGCTGACGGGGCAACAATTGAAAGTGCGAATCTACTGCGAGTTGATGGTGAGTGGGTAGTAAGTTTTCCAATAAATCCTCAATCCCATGAATTCAACTATGCTACATTACAAAGTATAAAAGCGGAGTTGCTGGGGCGAAAAGAAAAAGGATCTACTCCAGATAAAATTGACCCAAGTGATATTGACCAGGCGAAAATAGCAAACGAACTGCATTTGCGGCAGGACTCACACGAGACGTCTATTCCTCCTATTCAGTCCACGAACGGCACTGGCTCAGCGCCGCCCGCTCAAACCCCTGCCGTTCCTGTTACAACAACATCGAATAATCCCTCTCCGCGCGTGCCGGATATGCTAACGATCACGCCTTCTATAGTTTATGATTCGTCTCAAGTTAATTCGTTATTAGGAAAGGCTATAGCTGCTTCTGATAATACTCAGCTTGCAAAAGCGGCAAGTAATTTTGGCATTAGATACGACTCGGAAGGATTTAGTGTCAATGCGCGACGCTTAAAAAATGCAGGCTTATCACCTGAGCAAGTTACACACGAATTGGTTGGTTACATTGAAAGGGCAACGGGTAGCAAAGTTAATGCCCAATTTACAACAAAACGTTTTCTTGTCGGCCCTCCCGATAAAAATGGTGATGCCATTATCCGAATAAATTATGACCCCGAAAAACTAGGGTCAGCATTGGAATCATCCCATAATCCCGTCATTGTTCAGTTTGTAACGGAAAAAAGACAAAGCATCGAACGCGAAGCCACGCAACGTGCGGAACATGAAGCTAAGCTTGCAGCAGAATTAGCCGCAAAGACCGCGATGGAAGAAAGACAGGCGCGTTATAAAGGCCCAACCCATATCGGCGATGAAATAAACAATTCTGGGCTTGCGGTAGTCCATGCCACAAATTATATGCCGATTGAAAATCCTGATGGCTCGGTGGAAATCACGCCACATCATTTGATTGATAATGGTGTGATCCCTAGGAATACAACCCATTTTGCACTTAATCATCGAGTGTCTGGCCACATGTTGGGAAACTGGGATGCCGCCCCCTACGCGATCATTGCGCCTTATGAGGAAATGGTATCAAAAAATGGTATTCCAGCAGGGTTTCTTGCAACAGATACCTACTGGGCTAGCGGCCTCGATCAACGATTGGTTATCCCACAGGCAACTATGGTGATGCCTGGAGAACCAAGCAACGGACAGTTGTTCGACGTATCGCTGGCCAAGACTGTCTATAAACACAAAGGATTTACGCAAGAAGATGAGCAGAATATTATTGACCACGTCTCTAAGGATGAAAGAACGCTGAAACAATTGCAAGATGCCTCGGGCAACCCGGTAAAGCGGGAAAAGATACTTGCATCGGTAGTCAGCGAGATGGCGATAGACTCCACCATCACACATCTGGGCTACGATGTACATCACGGCAATGATGATAGTTGGTTTGATGCATCACCAGCATTGACAGCTAAATATGCCAGACAAATAGGGACACATGGTGACTTGCATAGTCACTCTCCTCACGGATACCTTGAACTGGCGGTAGGTCGCGTCAAAAACCAATTGTTTATACTCAAAGAGATAACTGCTGATCCAAACCCTGTGCTGGAAATGAGGCCTGTGGGGTGGGACGGAGATACTCAATTTGATTACAAAATGTCGAATGGAAGGTATGACCTTTCCCAAAAAGAGTTGACGGCAATTAGTGAAGGGAAAGGAAGCGAATACTGGGAAAATCATCTGGAATTCCGTTATCAAAACGTCGATGAAAAAACCCGTGAGATATACAAACAATGGTGGAATAAAATTAAACCCGAAGTGGATGCAGCACATGAAAGTTTTATCAAGAAACCACTGACTATTATTCATGCCAACACAAATCAA
>Ga0302281_10000524_pt1 | contig 28076 bp, 14 predicted proteins | sample III_Fen_E1_2_FD_198762 | JGI IMG/M metagenome (GOLD analysis project Ga0302281, IMG submission 198762) | Peat permafrost microbial communities from Stordalen Mire near Abisko, Sweden - III_Fen_E1_2 | ecosystem: Environmental > Terrestrial > Soil > Wetlands > Permafrost | place: Sweden: Abisko...
CCGTGGATTTGTTTTTGTTTCAATCCGCGCCCCGGTCTCGCGACCGGGGCGACGTATTAAATCCCCAAATATCGCCTTTGTTTTGTTGTTTCAATCCGCGCCCCGGTCTCGCGACCGGGGCGACTAAAACGCTTCCCGAGCGCGCTTTGAACGAACACGTTTCAATCCGCGCCCCGGTCTCGCGACCGGGGCGACGTGGAAGTTCAGCTTATCCGCCGGGTCTGTACGACGTTTCAATCCGCGCCCCGGTCTCGCGACCGGGGCGACCACGGTCCACTCTTGTGACTGAACCGCAACAGCTTTCTACGCCATTTGCGCGAACTTGCCAAGCTCACACCGCATTTCTGCAATTCATATGTCAAAGAACAATGGAAATTATGCGTCATTATTGCGTTTGGCCCCAAACGCGAAACCCCGGTAGGCAAGCCGTCACTTGTGGTTCGCGGAAGCGGGTTCATAATATCAGAGGTTCAGTCAAATCCATCGGCTTATCCACGCCGTGATGCTCGATTTTCTGTTTGGCCGTCTCATCCAGAAAATAAAATCGCAAGGAATCCTGGTCCTCCTTGATTTCACGCAACAAACGGTCGCGCAATTGCACCCATTCCGTCTGACCCACCTGGCACTCGAACACACTCTTTTGCACACGGACACCATAGTCCTCACAGGCTTGCGCCACGCGGCGCAAACGCCGCAGGCCAGCTTTCTCAACGGTCGAAACGTCGTAGGTGATCAAGATGAGCACACGATTATTTTGGCACAAGCGGTACGTAGTCCGCAACCTCTCCGCGCAGGCATCGGGCCAGAATGCGCGCCTGAATGAAAGGCATCTGCCCAACCCGCAATTGCTGATCCAGCAGCGAATGCTGCAACGTTTCCTGCTTGCGCGTCTGGTAGGATTGAATGACCAACTTGCGTCCGGCGTCCGTGAATTCCACCGCGCCGCCCTCGCGTTGGCGGAAATGGTCCGGCCCGATTTGTTTGCGGTTGATGAGCGTCACGGCCAGCCGGTCAGCCAGCCACGGGCGAAATTCCTCCATCAAATCCAGCGCCAAAGCCGGACGGTTGGGACGTTCGACGTGAAGAAAACCGACAAACGGGTCCAGTCCCACCGTTGTCAACGCCGCCAGACAGTCGTGCCGGATCAGGGCGTAAAGAAAGGAAAGCAGGCAATTGATGCGGTCGCGCGGGGGCCGGCGGCTGCGGGTGGCAAAGGCAAAATCGCCGCGTTGCTGCTTGAGCAGCAGGGCAAACACCCCAAAATAAGTTTGCGCGCCCATGCCCTCTGCGCCGCGCAGTGCATCCAGCGCCTCCGGCGTGGCCAGGCGTTCCGGTGGCCAGCGGCCCAAGTCTTGAATCTGCCGAGCCAGGCCCTCGGCGGCGGTTTCCAAGCTGGTTTGTTCCGCTGCATCCTCCGTCTCCCGGGCGGCGCGCAACAGGGAATTGCGGCTATTCTGTAGTTTGCCAGCAATGATGGCTCTGGAAATGGCGGCGCACCGGGCGGGAATATCCGCCGCGCGAAACTGCGTCCGGCGCAACGTCACGCTGGTATCCGCCACCCCGGTCAATCGCGCCTGGAGATAACCCCACTCGCTCAGGAAATTCACGGCCACGCCATGCTCCCAGCACAAATCCAGCGCCGGCGGGGTGATGGTCACCGGGCCAAAGGCGCACAGTGATTCAAGGTGATGAATGGGAATGGAAACCTTGCGGAAATCCGTCGCCTTGTCGCGGGTGCGCTGGTCTTTTGGCAGATCGTCAGGATAAACCGGCACTTCCACCTGCAACGTCAGGTGGTCGCGGTTCACGAACGTGCCGCCGGTGGTCAGGTACAGCGTGTTTTGAATGATTTCAGGCACAGTTTTTCGGGGTTCATTTCAGGTCTGATACAAACGGCGGACGGCGGACGCCGTGGTGGATGCCGCCTGCGCTTGCGTCAAGCGTGGCAGGCAGATTTCAAACAGCGAACACTCCTCACACCGGCCTTCGACATAGGGGGCGGGCGGGATGGATTCGGAGGTCTGCAACTGGTGCAAATCCGCCGCCGCCTTCTCGGTCCGCGCCCGCAACTCCGCGTCGAACTCCACTTCCCGCCGCCGTTTGCTTTGGGCGTGAAAAATGGCGCCACGCGGAATGGTGACGCCAAGCATTTCCTCCAAACACAGCGCCTGGGCGCACAGTTGCGCGTCATCGTTCTCGAATTCGCGCCGCCGCCCCACTTTGAATTCGACAGGGAAATACGAGCCATCGGTCCGTTGCTCGACAATGTCGCACTTGCCGGAAAGGCCCAGCCGTTCCGAAAACACTGGCAAGGCGCGCAGCAAGGTTGCCCCTTTGGCGACTTCGTACCCCGGCAAATCCGCGTGTTCATGGACGATGTCGCCCCGCGCCGTGTGTTCATTGGCCGAACGCCAGCCTTCGACGACCTTCAATGCCGCCCGGCGCGGGCAGTAGAGAAAATCGTTGAGCAAGGAAAGAGGTAACTCTTCCCGATTGGTAGCTTGGTTCACAACATCTCGATCAACTCAACTCCGGTTGGCAGGTTGTCTTTATTGAGTGCAACATCGTAATCTGAAAATAAACGGGCGACCGGCACGTTCGATTTTCTCTGAACCGTGACGCGCTCAAACAGCTTGTGCGCCGGGGCGTTGCCCAAGGCGGATTGGTGTTTGAAAACAATGAGTTTCTGCGGGGCCATCGTCCCGCGAGAGGCAGAACGGTCGTGGTCGAACATCTGGGTCAAAGCCTGCCAGAGCAATTCCAAGTCCGCATCGTTGAAGCCGGTGTCCCGGGCAAGGTGAGCACTGATATAGCCCTGGCAACAATAGAGGCCATAAGGAATAAGATTCTTGCGCCCCATTGTTTGATTGGGGGCATCGGCTTCTTTTGCTTCGGTGACGGCCATGCGCGTGATGCTTAAATCAAGCGGCAAAATTGGATCAATGCTGCGGCTGAAACTGATCTGCACCGGGCCGCGAACCTGACCGGCGTTTGCGCCAGTGGACATGACTGCCCCGAACGTTCGCACATCAAAAAATCGTTTGCACATTTCGGCGCGTGCAGAACTGACCTGCTCGCGAGTAGCCTTCTTTTTTTCGGATTTGGCATCCACTTCATGGCCAAGCGATTTGTGGGCCTCAGCAATACGTTCGTTCAAGACCGATCCTTGCTGAACAAAAATGCCGTAGCCAGGTGCGCCCTCTTTTGCCAACAGAACAAAGTTTCTGATCTTGCGTTTAAGGCAAACGTCCGAAACCATGCCGCGCATATCCTGCGGGTCAACGCGGGGAGAATTGGCGGCATCGGGGTCGCCGTTGGGATTGCCATCCTTGCAGTCAAATAGATAAATGAAGTCGTAGCGATTATTCATAATTGTTCGTTTGTTAACTCGGAGATGTCAATTTTGGTCGGTGGTCTCGGCGGCTTGTTGTTCTTTTCTTTCCGTGCTTCGGCGACGATGTTCGGCTTTCTGGTGATAGTATCCCAAAGCAAATCGTCCCTGTTCTTCAAGTGTTAGCGTTGGTCTAAATTGTTCGCCTAGCGCACAAGAGATTTCTTCGAAATCCTTCCGCACATTTTCAGCAACGCCACCACCCGCTTTTGCCAAATGAAATTGAGCATTACGGAAAAGTCGTCCCATAACCAGCGCCGGGGTCACACTTGCGCTGGCATAATAGCGTTCCGCAACGCCTGCCCCCACCTGCCCAAGCGCGAGGTATTGCAAACGGTCGAAAACCGCAAACAAACGCCCGCACAAATAAGCGGAGTCTTTTGATTCGAGATTCAAGTGTTCAGTCATAGTTTGTGTGGTTCGATGATGGTTGTCATTTGAATTATTTGGCGACCGGATTAAGCATGCCTTGATGATCCCAATGCGTGCCGGGTTCAGTTTATTTTCCTGGTCAAGTTGCTGGCGGCGCAAGGCGCCAGCCAGCGCCGATTGTGGAAGCGGAATGGAACGTCCGCGTAATGCGCCATACAAAAGCTGTGTGGGAATTTGCGGGGGCAATTCGGCAAGTTCCGTCCGCACCAGACTGTAGAGTAATGCGTAGAATTTGAAATCGCGCTTCATACCCACCCCATCGGGTGAAACAATGCAAAGATCTTGGAACCACTCGGCGACATGCTGATTGATTTCCGGGACCGTGCTTTCCAGCCAATCACGCACAACGATCCGTGCCCCGTTGCCGGATAGACTCATGAGATAATAATTATCTTCCAATCTTACCGGCGGTTGGCCGGATTGAATGGATTTCAACAGTTCGGCAATTGCATTTTCATCAGCATTCGCCAGCAAGTCTATCGGGTCATATTCAATCGGCTTGCGTGTCCAATGCAGATGCACCGTGTCATTGAACACCAATCTTTGCTCGCGGCTCTTTTCGATGAGCGCATTGAGAGACGCTCGAATCTTCAGTTCGGCGGGGGCGGAAAGGGCCGCATTTTGCGCCTGATCCAAGCCGAAAGAACAAAATGAGTCTTTGTCGAAGCTGATTAGGTTGGTCCCGGTGGCAAGACCGCCTGGAACACCTTTGATTTTCTCGGTTGTGTCGAGCGTTTCCGCCAGTTCACCGGTGGCAATACAGACGCGCAGCCCGCGCTTGGTTTCAGATGCGGCCGACCGGTGCCTCCGGTTTCGCCAAAATGTCTTTAGTGATTCTGAATCCAACAAATCCTGACCGTCCACGGCAAACAAAGCGTTGTCTGAAGGCTTGGCTTTTAACAATGCCAGTTGCCGATGAAGCTCTGCGAGCATTTCTGCATTGTTCAGGAATGAAAGGACACCCTGCAAACGAGGAGCATCATCAGGACAAGCAACGGCGGCTTCAGTGAGGAGTGCCTGAAAATATCCATGCTGGATACGCCTCGCCCCGGCCTTTTCCTCTGCCTTGGGATCTAGAAAAAGAGCGGCGCGCTCCAATGTATCGCAAAGAAAATGCGATTTTGTTCCTTGATTCAGCTCATTGGGGGAAGTAAATGGCCGCAACATCTGCTTCGGTTTTGGCTTTTTGTCCCCTGGATTTTCCGAGAGCGGAATCGGACCACCGGCAAGGTTGCCCGCATGGTCCAGAGGAATCTGCCAACGCACGGAAACTTTCTCGAAATCCGCGTCACCGAGTTCGTTACGTTCGGCGTAAGCGATAAGGGCTTGCAGCATCATGACACACCTCCGAGTTGATTTTTTATTTCAGACCAGCCTGGCACATTGAGAATGCCGTTTTTAAGTTCGGCCTTGAAAAACGTGATGCGCGGGTCAGGCTTTTCCACTTTTCCCGGCAACTGGCTTGCGGCGACATCCAGATTGAACACGTCATAAAGCATCAATCCCAAATCTGTGTCAGGATTCGAGTTGGATTTCACCTCCATCGCGGATTCATCCGCGAGTTCAAAATGGGCGGGGAATTCCCGGCACCCAAAGCACGGTTGGGCAAAACACTGGCCTTTTTGGGCACGTCGCTGAAACATGGCGAGATATTTGACCGGCGTGTCGTCGCCTTTGTCTTCATCGTCCATCGGCTTGCGACGGGGCAAACCTGCCAGCGGCGACAGCTTCATGCTGGCTTCAATGACATATTCCACTTCGCGCAGGGCGAGTGTATTGCGCTGAGTGCGATCCTCGTGGGCCAGCAACGGCTCGGGTTTCCGAGGCGACAGGCGCGATTTCACTTCGTTGCGTCGGAAAGCGAGAAAGCGGATCGGCTTTTTCACGGCAATGCGATGCACGTTCCAGCGAAACTGCGGTTTGTAGAGGATCGCTTCCAATAGTCCCCGCGCGGCGCTGGGCGTCATCACGGGATAACTGACCCGCTCTACTTTCATTTCGGGCCGGGTGAAACATGCGAGATCACCCCAAGCTCTAAGGTGAATAATCATGACTAATTCTGGTTAGATGCATAAGCAAAAATATGAGCCGCATTTGTTGATGCCGCCGCCTTATGACGGCGAGCCAGTCCAAGATTAATAATCTCTTCAAGAACTAGATTTGCCTCTGCCGACGAATCGGCTTCAAAATCAACCCAGCAATAAGTCGCAAATTGCACTTCCTGTTCATCCCATGGATGGATTCTTTGATTTTTTCGCAATCCAGAATACCAACGCGTACCTTGGCGGGAATAATTCCGAATATGAGCTTTCAAATTTTCTAGTATTTTTTCTCTCGTCATATACGTTGTCACAATCAGTTTTATGACGTACGTTAAAGCATGCTTAGAATTCTGTCAATAGCTAAAGTTTTCTCTTACCATGACGCTTTCGCCGAAAATGGCGCGGATTGAAACATAAACCTGATAGTGACTGCAAAATTGGGGACGCCGGTTGTGTGAGCAATCGGCGTTCTTTTTCAAAAGCATCTGTTGCTAACATACAAAATTATCAAGATGGCCGAGGCCAAGGTTTTCGTCGTAGTCGGAATTCCAAACCCAGAAATCCCAATCTTTGGCGGGTTGCCAGATGTAACCTTTCGCTTGTGCGTCAAAAAACTCTGTTTGATACAGATTTACAGAATACCGTTGCGCCTCCCTGCACTCGGCAGCAGTGAGATGCTTTTCCACCTGGAGTTTTTTTGCCAGCGCCGCGCCGCGTTTCCAGTTTACAAGCACAGCATGAGTCGCGTTGCCGACCAACTGGCAGGCTTCCGCAGCGGCGGGGAAATTAAAGTCTCCGGAAAGTTTGAAAACCTTGTCAGCCTGCGCTTTTTCCGGCCCTACGAGTTTATAAAGTTCGGCAAAATACTTTTGATAAATCTCCGGCTGATACAAAGGGGCATCTGGGTGTCGGGCGAGAAACTCCTCGGTTTTGGCAGTTGCCAGTGCGTAGGCTCCAGGCGGCAATCTCATTTCGACGGGTCTAAAAACAATCACCGGACATGGTTCCGCCTGACGCCCCTCCCGGTTGCAGCGGCCAGCGGTTTGGATAATGGAATCCAGCGGGCCAAGCGCACGATACGCAACCGGGAAATCCACATCCACGCCAGCCTCAATGAGTTGCGTGGAAATGAGCCTACAGTGCTTACCGGCGGAGAGCTGCTCGCGAATAAGTCGCAATTTTTCCTGCCGATGCGCCGGACACATCCGCGCAGACAGGTGCAACGTGCCATCAGGCTGAATCTCTCGCACAAGCTTGAAAAGTTCGCGGGCATCCTTGGTGGTATTCACCACACAGAGCGATTGCGGTTCAGCGGCCAATTTTACGGCCATGTCTGCCCACGAAAATGATTGGCCCGGCTGCGGAAGTTCAATTTTGGTGCGCCGCAAGGCTTCGGCCAACCCCGCCTCGTTGGTCGAAATTGGATCAGGCTTCCAGTCGTAGGGCAGTGCGTCGCCCGCCGAGGCAAATGCAGGTTGCGTGGCGGTCATGAAAATGGCGGTGACACCATAATCGCGTGTGAGCAACCGGGTGCCCGAAAGCAGTGAAGGAACCAGACTCGGGGGCAGGGTCTGAACCTCATCAAACAGCACGACAGAACGTCCGATGTTATGCAGCTTGCGGCAATCCGACGGACGATTACTGAACAGGCTTTCAAAAAACTGGACGTTGGTAGTGACGACCAGTGGCGACGCCCAATTTTCCGTGGCAAGCCGTGCCCGGCGCAAACGATCTTCCTCTGCGTCTCGACCCCGGTCTGATTTCTGTTCGCGCGGGGCGACGGCGCTATGATGTTCCAGAACGTAATCCCCGCCAAATTCTGCCTCAAACAATTCCTCGCGATAGACGCTGGCGGTCTGTTCAATAATGCTCGTATAGGGAATCACCACAATGATTCGGCGGAAGCGGTTGGGGTCTTCCGCGCCAAGCTTCGCGTTGTGATGAATGATGTGCTGTAATGCGAAAGCCAGCGACGAAAGCGTTTTCCCGCTGCCTGTTGGGGCCGTGAGTGTGAACAAGCCTGGTGGTTTCTGTGCCGCCTTCAAGCAGTCATGAAGCAATTGTTTGCGGAATGCATTAACCGGCCCGGCACTGGATTTGGCCGCCAAATGTTTCTGGAGAATCTCCAAAGCCCGATCTGCTTGAAGGTCCGGCACAATTCTTTGCTTGCGCTGCTCGGGATTGAAATGTTGTTCTGTGTCGAGAAAGTCTGCGTCCACGAGGCAACTGAACAGCATTCTTGAGCGGAACGCTTCGGCAAACTTGTCTTGAATTTTCAGCGGTGAAAATGGTGGGAGCGCTAATCCATCCTGTGAAAAACGTGCAATTAACTGGTCAAGCGATTCTGGACATTGACCAGTTAATTCCAAGCGATGGGCAACATCCGCAAATTTCTGAACCGTGGTTCTTAATGGCAAGCCAGCATCATTTTCATTCAGTGCCGGAATGCCTGTGTGATGGCCGTCAGCAGCGAAGGCAACCGCAAAAGCTTTAAGGTTTTGCGCGGCGTGCGCGGCTCCCGCCGCCCAGTGATTGATGCCGTGAATAGTGGGGTTATTAAGCCGTGCTTGGAAACGGTCGGCATATTTCCCCAAATCATGCAGCAACCCGGCCAACCTAGCTTCATCGGCCAAATTAAGCGGTGCGGCAAATTGCCCGGCAAGTCCGGCCACATTGGCTAAATGCGTAGCCAACGGCTGCCATTGGCCAGAACATTCTGGTAGTGGTTTCCCATCTGCACCTTCGGCTGTGTGTGCGTAGTATTTCACCCGGTTCCCGACTTTTCAAATGAGTTGTTTCTGTGTTAATCGCCAGCGCTCGCATTGACAAGCCTTATTTGCTCACAATCGAGTTTTTCTGGAACCAGCATAACAGGCGACCTTGGACATAGGCTGTCCAAGGTGTTTTTTATGCAAAGAAGTTCAAGCCCGGCGAATATTCACCAATCGCAGGTACATAAACCTCGTTTTATAGGCTTTTTTGTTGGTTTGAAGGATTTCCTCTCACACCCGATGTGGGCTGGCCAAAGAATTGGGCATCTCACCCAAGAGCTTGATAAAAAACCGCCCCAGCCCAAGCCAGTCATGGAAACAGCCGGTCAAGGACTGGATTCGCCAGTTATATGAAAAACGCTTTGGCCGGAATACATCCGCATCAGACGGGCGCAATCGACCGAGCGAATAGCCATTGAAACCGGACCACACAGAATCCGAGGGGATTCACATCTGAGGCAAGGCCCGGCGTTTCAACTGGCCGGTTTTCCTGAACGGCGCGGAAAACAGCCAGACGAAACGCCGCAATCAATCCGACCCTATACGGCGGCGCACTCAACGAATGTTCCTGCAACCGCACTCCACCCCATTGCCCCTTCCGCTCCGGTTGCAGGAACGTTCGCTCAGTGCGAAAGAAATTCAGCCAAAGTGCGGTGAGCAAAACCGCCAAGCCACAGGAACAACTCCAGCAACGAATAACGAATGGAAGGCCAGACAAGCCAGCCAGCATTCTCCAATCCTGACGCATCCAGGAATGGAAACCCCGGCCAAGGTAATCAGACGCCAATGAATGCCAGTCCAAAACAAGCCTCCCCGCAAATGAATACAACCGGGCAACCCACCATGTCCGAAAATCAATACCTCAAGCCAACAGCCACCCATAGGAACGCCAGCGACACCAATCAACCGAATCCAACCCCACATCGGCTACGGAACAACCCATCAAACCACGAAGCAAAGCCAAGGAATGAACCACCCACACCGGCAAGCAAACGAACGGCAAACCCAACAGGGAAGTAGAAACCATACGTTCAAGGGAAAGCCCAATCGCATGGAAAACGGAAGCCCGTAACATTAAATTTTAGGTTGACACCATCTCCTAACGACTTCGTTAGGAAAAAAACGGTGCAAAACGGGGCGGCAAAAAGCGGCAAAAGGCGGCAATGAATTTGCCGCAATTTGCCGCAATGGCGTATGGAAATTTGCCGCTGTTTGCCGTCTTATGACGCCCGCAGTTGCCGCCTTTTGCCGGAATTTGCCGCCCACCTGCTTCGTTTAACTCACGACTACTCTCTAACGTCGTGTGTCATCACTGTATTACGCTGCCGAGTGATGACCGAAACAACACAACCCAAGCGCGGCGGCAGGGCATTCCACAGCATCTTGGAACCGCACTTTGATTTCATCCAGCAGCAGCGCCAGCGGCGCAAGACCTGGCAGGAAATTGCCGAGCTGCTGCTCAACGAAAAAGGCATTCGCGTCACGCTTTATGCGCCGTATCGTTTTTATCGGCGTAAATTGAAACGCGTCGCCAAACCGAATTGGGAAAATCCGGGGAATGATTCCCGACTTTTACCCGCTCCCCTCACACCCGTGGTCGCCAACCCGCCGCAAGCTCGGCCATCGCCGTTACCGCAACAACCCACTTTCAATCGTCCCGACCGCTCAAAATTCAACCATGACCAATTCACATGAACACCAACATCACCAAACGCATCCACATCAATCCCCAGTCCAAAGGCAGTCTCGGCAAAAGTTTCGAGGCCGAATTCAGAACCGCCTGGCTGGACTATCATCAAATCGCCTGGAATGGCTCCGACCTCGATGACCGGCACCAGTCCTTTGCCGACCGCCACCCCGACCAAGTGCAGTCCTACAAGCTCGACGGCGAAGATGAAAGCAAATCCGCCTTGCTGGGTTTGTTCCGCAACGTGTCGCGCAGTGACGCGCCGGTTCATGTCATTGATAGCCGGGCGCAGGCCGACGGACTCATCGTGCAGGCTTTGGATTCCTTGCAACTCATCTCGTCGCTCGCCGCCGACGGCATTCGCTTCACCTTCTTCCTGTTTCCAAGTGAGGACACCGAGAGCATGAACAACCTGCTCGACCTGTTTTATTTCGCGGGCGACCGCGTGGATTACGTCATCGTCCACAATCCGGCCAAGGTGCGGACCAACCTCTTTAGAAAATCCAACATCGAAGCCGAGTTGAAGAAGTTCGGGGCCAGGGAAATCACCTTGCCGGTGGTGACTTCCATCACCTTGCTGGCCATCAAACGCGCCGAGGCCAAGGCGGGGCACAAATTGAGCTTTGCCGAAGTGGCGACGCCGGGAACCGCCCATCTGGAACTGATGCTGGCCGGGGAAATGCAATGGGCGATGCAACAGATGTTCCGGCAATATGATGCCATTGCCGAGTTGCTGGTGCCATCGGAACAAATGCCGACGGTGGAACCCCAGCGGGAGGCGGAAGCCAAGCCGGTCCGCTCCAAACAGCCCATGCTCAATTTGGGCGAATAACGTTATGGACTTGGACAAGGACGACTTGGCCGTACTTCGACAGGGGTTGACCGCCGATGAGGTTGACCGGCTCCATCGGTTGCTCCACGAATGGAACCTGGGCCCGGAAAACAGCTTTCCAGTCCAACTGACGCTGTTGACGGTGGCGCAGTTGCGGGCGGCGGCCAGTGTGCCGCGAAGCATTACCGACAGCCGGAAATGGTTGGAACAACATCTGGCCGAATACCGGCGGCAGACCAAGCTGATGCTGGATGAGATCTCCAGCACCACCCGGCAACAGCAGGTGGACATGAAAACCGCCATGACGGTTCACGCCAAAACGACCAGGGAAGCCGCCGAGAAATTTCAGACTCGGTATGCGGACGCAGAAGCCGTCGTTGAGCGCGTCACGTCGTTGATGGATCGAGCCGTTTCGGAGTGGCGCACCATCAAGGTGGATACCAAGGAGGAACGTGACCGTTTACAACAGGTTTCCAATGCCCTGCAAGACCGCTTTGCCTGGCAGGAACTGCTATGGGATGCAGTCCGGTATTTGACCGCCATCGGCTTGGGATTGTTTCTGGGCCACTATTACTGGCGGGGTTAGTAGCTGACCGCCTGCCGCTGATAAACGGCAAGCAAGTTTGAGTTGGTGGTTTTGCTCATGACGCGTTTTGTTTGAAGGGCGCGCCATCCATGTCCGGCCGTGGGCTTGGTTCTCGTCCGCCACCGAGCCGAAAGCTGGCCGCGCCACCACCGCCAAGCCGGGGAACTGGCTGGTTTCTTTGGGGGCTTGGCGGTTGCAAAAGTCACGCCCGCCGTCTCCCCTTTGCCCTTTCGCCGCCGGTCATGCTTTTTGCTGGCGCGAAAATCTCTCCTTCGCTGGCGCGAGCGGCCCGCTGGCTCCCGGTGAGTGAAGAACCAAGCCCACGGCGGGAAACGGACGGCGAGCATCAAAAAAAGCTTATGAAAAACCAAAATTTGAATGCAGAACCAGCCCCAGCGAACGCCGTCCAGCCATCATCATGTACCGTCCGGGATTTTGCGGAGGAAAAGGCGCGGGCCGTGGCCACGCTCGCGGAGTTTCGGCGGCGCTGGCGGGCGCTGGTTCAGCGGGGTGCAAGTCCCGACTTGTTGGCCGGGTTTAAGGCTTGTGCCAGTATTGCCCTGCGGCATCTGGAAATGGAGACGCCCGAATGGGAATTGTGGACGACGTTGCCCGACGAGGCGGAGTTGACCAACCAGTCCCGCATCGGCGACCACCTGTCGGTTACCCGACGGTTGCTTGGGCTCCTGGGGTGAGCTGTATTCCAAACTGCGCCGTTTCGTAAAGCTTGGCAAATAGAAGATATGTTCGGGACTAATCTAGGCTTGCTGCGCCGTCGGCCCGTATGAGCCTTGATTTCGAAATTTCGAAAAATATGTTAAAAAAACGATTGCCAAAGAAAAATTTTAAAGTATAAATAGTTCGCTTTTTGGATTTGGAATCCAATTAATATAACAAATAGTTGGCTTGTGAAGGCAATATGGTTTTTGGGCGGACAATTCAGAATGGGCAAGCGGCAAAAGGAGACTTAAGGCTGAAAGGGGCGATTGTCGATAAATTTGGCACTTCTTCGGCGCATCCAGTTCGTGATTCTTTTATGAAAACTTCTCGTATCGTTCCATGGTTTCTGGCGTTGGCTTGTTCCAGCCTTTCCGCCCAGACTATTGGCAGCAGCACGCAACCCGTGGTGGTGGACAAGGGGTCGCACTACAATCTTTGGCAGTACCGGACCTACGAACCCGGGCCAAAGGGCAAACCCGTGGCCAAACTCCACCAATATCGCGAATTGGCGGACGGTTTGAATTATCAAGACGCCAACGGGGTCTGGACCTCCTCCCGGGAAGAGATCTCCGCTTTTCCGGGTGGGGCAATTGCGAACCATGGGCCAAAGTCCGTGGTCTTTGGACATAATTTGAATTCAATTGGTGCGATTGACCTCACCACCCCAGATCACAAACGGTTGACCAGCAACATTTTGGGCCTCGGTTATTACGAGAAATCCACGGGCAACAGTGTGACTATTGCGCAAATTCACGATTGCCAGGGGGAATTGATCTCCTCCAATCAAGTCTTGTATTCCAGCGCCTTTCGCGGCTTGAAGGCCGACGTGCGCTATACCTATCGCAAAGGCAGCTTTGAGCAGGATGTCATATTGCGGGAGCAGCCACCCACACCGGAATCGGTTGGCCTAAACTCACAGGACACAGAGATTTATGTCATGACCGAGTTTATTAACCCGCCCCAGGAAACCATCAAGCAACATAACCGGCCCCACAACGAAGGCGTGGATCAGGATGTCTCCTGGGGAGCCATCCAACTTGGCCACGGCAAAGCGTTTGACCTGGGGGATTCGCAAACGCCCGCCAAAGAAATCTTCGTGCGCCGGCAATATGGCACCATTCAAGGGCGCAAAATTCTGCTGGAACTGGTGCCGCTCCCCAAAATCCTGACCTCCTTGAGCCAATTACCGTTACAGTCCAGCGCGGCCCAACCCAAGCCGTTGATGCTGGCCTCCAAATCCTGGCAATTGCCCAAAACCCCGGCCAGCCAGAACGTTAGAAAACCGCTAAAACTGGCCAGTCTGCCAGCATCGAGTAAAGGGTTTGTCCTGGACTACGTGCAGATCAATTCCGACTACGATGTTCCGCTGACTTTTCAAGGTGATACCACTTATTATATCAGTTCCTCCTTTGGCAGCCATGTCAATACGACCATCGAAGGCGGGGCAGTAATCAAGTTTAATCCGAACGCCTATATCTGGAACTCCGGAGGATTTAATTGTCAAACCTCACCTTATCACCCAGCCGTGTTCACCTCGATGAATGATAACAGCGTTGGCGAAACCATTCCCGGCAGCACCGGCACTCCCACCTTCGGCGGCACTGCGGATGGTTCCCAAATTGTCATGGATAGCGATATGAGCGGGTCCACCATGGACATCGTGGCCCACGATCTTCGCTTTTGTTACATGAGCGCTGGTCTGGGATGGTGGTCTTGGGGTGATGGCCCATATTATATGGATGTTTGGAACTGCCAATTCTTACAGGTCGGTATCTGTATCGGCGATTTTTATGGCCTGAATCTCGGCCTGCACAACGTCTTGTTCGCAAATTGCGCGACCGCAGTCAACGCTTATGACTTTCAGCCCGACAACACTATTATGGCCGAACACGTGACGGCGGATGTGGTGAATTTTGGAGTTCCGCCCGCTCCCTCTTGGATGACCAACTCCATCGTGCTGGAAAGCAGCGGACCGACAGCGACCCTCATTGGCAATTCCGTGATCACGACCAGTCCCGCCTTGCCGCTGTTTCAAACCGTCGGTGGCGGCAGCTATTATTTAACGAACTTCAGTCCGTATCGGAGTGTCGGCACCACCAACATCAGTCCGGCTATGCTGGCCATGTTGGGCCAGCGAACCACCTATCCGCCAATTGTTTACACAGTACCAGGAGTGAGTTTTACCAACAACCTCAATCTTTATCCGCAGGTTCAAAGGGATACGAACGGAGTGGTTGACTTGGGATACCACTATGATCCCCTGGACTATATGCTGGGTTCCATGTTTTTGACCAATGCATCCATCGTGATCAATCCAGGGACGGCTATTGGAATTTTCACAACCAGCAACAATGCGTATTCCTACGGGCTGGCCATAGCCAACAACGCCAGTTTTACCTGCACGGGGCTGGCAAATAATCTGGCGCACATTGCTCTTTACAATACCGTGCAAGAACAGGCCGCCACCGCATGGAAGGAACCATGGTTTGCAAACATTGGACAATTTTCTGGAATGAACTGTGTCATCAATTGCAACTTTACCGATTGGTCAGTCATGGCTCAAGATGCGCCGCAACTCTGCGTGGAAGGGGGGAATGTCGGGCCGTTTAATTTCCAAAACTGCCAATTCCACGGCGGCTCAGTCATTAGCTGGCAGCCCACCATCAATTTCAGCAACTGTTTGTTTGAGCGCGTCAACAGCGATATTGAATGTGGCGACAACAACATACCGGTCTTTAGAAACAATCTGGTCTATGGTGGCACCTTTGGATATGGACCTTGGGTTGCAACCAATGCTGTCGTGCATGATAATCTGTTTGACCATGCCACAATACCGGACTGGATAGGGGGAGTTGGAGGCACGTATAGTGGTGGGTACAACGCCTATGTGACCACAAACTATGGCACACTCAATCCGACCTACGCCAGCGACATGATTCTGAGCGCTTCGCCCGCGTATCAAACCAGTTGGTTTGGCAAATATTATCTGCCGTCAAATAGTCCGCTCATTAATGCCGGCAGCACCACGGCGGACCAGGTGGGGCTGTATCACTTCACCACGCAGACCAACCAGGCCATTGAGGCCAATTCCGTGGTGGACATCGGTTATCATTACGTGGCCACGGATGCGAATGGCAATCCGCTGGATTCCAACGGCGACGGCATCCCGGATTATATTGAAGATGTGAATGGCAATGGGATTAGCGGTTTAGGGCAGATGCCGTGGGGAATTACAATTGAGAACCCGGTTAATGGTGCGGTGATTTATTAAATAATCCAGACAATCTATATATGAAGGCAATTAAGGCAATTGATTTGACTAAAAGACGCTGTTTAATAGTCGGGATGGCGACTGTTTTGCTTCTTTATGGCCAGGTGGGTCAGGCCCAGATGTTGGCAACCAATTTTGTCACCCGGCAAATGATATCCAGTGGGCAACAGCACACGCTGATGCTTAAATCCGATGGGACGGTTTGGACCTGGGGGATCAACCAATGGACACCTCAAATCGCCAATTTCATTGGTAGTGCTTCATATAACAACTATGGCCAATTCGGTCAAACCGGACAAAATAGCGTAATTGGTAGCCTTCCTGCCAATGCAGGCTGCACCCTAATTTCATCTGCAAATCCATATCAAGATATTATGGGCACTATATGGGACGGATACCAGATTTATTCTCTGAATTTAGGCGACGGTGGGCCAGCTCTTCGTGAAACCAATATTCTAGGAGCGGTATCGGTTGCCGCAGGCGATTTCTACTCGTTAGTATTAAAGTGGGATGGCAGTGTCCTTGCCTTTGGTCATAACAATGCCGGACAACTCGGAATTGGCAATTATACGGACACAAGCAAACCGACGCCTGTTACAAATCTGACAGGCGTTGCCGCAATTAGTGCCGGATATGATTTTTCGATGGCAGTGCTGAGCAACGGCATCGTAAAGGGTTGGGGCGACAATAGTTCGGGCCAGTTGGGGATAGGCAGCAAAACTTCCATGCCCATGCCGACCAATGTGCTGGGATTAAGCAATATAGTGATGGTATCCTGTGGATATCAGCATACACTAGCATTGGCAACCAATGGTATGGTATGGGCATGGGGAGACAATAGCCAAGGGGAGCTTGGCAATGGCACAACCACGAGTAGTCTTACGCCTGTATTGGTTACTAATTTAACTGGCGTGGTCGTTGTCGCCGCCGGAACAACATGTTCTATGGCGGTTCTTACGAATGGTGCGGTTAAGGCATGGGGATATTATGGCAGCGGTGGACTTGGGTTGGGAACAAATTATACCGCGCAATATACCAACCAGCCTGTTTATGTTTCAGGTTTGACTAACATATGCCAAATCAGCATTGCTAACGCATCTGGTATGGCTGTTGACCGCTCTGGAAATCCATGGGTCTGGGGACAATTTCAATTACAAACTTTACTAACGCCGGTTCAAGCTAGTTTTCAAACGTACAACTTGGGGTCTATGGGCGGTAAATACCCGTCGAGCTATTATAATTACGGCAATTTAGAGTATTACGGTTACAACGAAACGTTAATGGATTATTGGGGCCGAATAGATAATGAAGGCTTGCTTTTCTGGAAGTATGGCACAACAGGTGGCGGGTTTGTTGATATATTCATGTGTTGCAATTATAATAGTTTCGATACAAATATTGATTGGGGCTACCAGCCCAAATATGCTGGCCCCGTCGAGCCCAATGCGTTTTATCGAGGAAGCAATTCGAACGCCGATTTTGCCTCTTTTGTCATACCGCTTGACTTTGAAAATGGCGTTGCGCTGACAAATGTGGGCGGATTGGCAACCAACCTTTTTCCCTTCGTCACGAACTATGCGACTGGCTATCAGTATAACGCCAATAATTCGAGTACTAATGGCCAGGCGAATTTGAGTTTGCGAATATCGTATCAAAACCCGATTTCCGCCTTTGGTTCTAGGGTGGGTGGCTCAGCGCTATTTACCGGCCAGTCCTACCGGTTTGCGATGTTTGGCGGTTGTCCCACCATGATTAACGATTATCCAATGCTGACTAATTATAACAATGCCTTGGAAATCGAAGTGTATGCCAAGAGCAATTACTCCCTGGTTGCAATAACCAACTATCCCATTCCATTCTATCTTGGAACCAATACCTGGGCGTCCTATTTGACCAATGGTTTGAACACCACACTTAATGCCTACGGCCTTTCAACGACATTGTCCACACTGACCTACCCTAATGCCTATGGCGTTATCAATAATGGGGTCCTGCAATTATCGCACCTGGCCAGCACAGCGGCAACGAATTATATCTACGTCATCAAATACCGGGGCATGAATTGGAATGGATGGATGTCCTTGGATGGGAACGGGAACCCGGCCTGGCAACCTTTATACACCCTCGAATTCCAGTCAGCCCCGCCGTGGAACATCAGTTTTTTGTCGCAAGTTCAGTTTCAAGGCAGCCCGTTGCCGCCATTCTATGATGGAAAGTCGCTTCCTGAAATGATGACAAATTCTTGGACCGTTACCAATGTGATTAACGTTTCCAACCCTATTGCCAGTTATACCAATTTGGATGACAGCCCTGAATTGCGCCGCCATCCCATCCTGGATACGTATGTGCGCCAGCTGAAAAATGATCCGCTGGCCATCGCCCGGTTTGTCCAAAACGAAATTGATTTGACCGACGCCATCGATTGGCAGGGCAATTCAGAAGTGGCCAGCGGTTCTGTAGACATAGGTGGCGTTAATCGTGGTGCATTGGGCACTTTTCTGGAACGGCAGGGGTCTCCAATGGAACAATGCTCTTTGCTAGTTTACATGCTCCGACAGGCAGGGGTGCCTGCGGTGTACGCCTTTCCGCCGACCAATGGCATCAAAATGCTCAATGCGCGCTTAAGCAAGATGCTTCGGGTCCAATTAAATGGAGCAATAAATCCCTTTGATGGGTCAATCGGCACCAATTCACTCATCGCGGTGAATTATCCCTGGGTGGCTGCCTACATTAATAACCAGTGGGTTCATCTGTTTCCCTGGATCAAGGATACAGAAATCATTGAAGGGCCTAATTTGTGGGATTATATGCCCACCAATTACAATAACGCGATGAAATGGATCATGGGTTACATTTATAACCGTCCGGAAATTGTTGGACTTGGGGATACCAATGATCCGCCGGAAATTTTATTCCCGCGGTTTGTGGAGCAGCAATTGCTCACCAATGCGCCTGGGGTGTCCTTTGACCAACTGGGCGTGCAATGTGCAAACCGTCCGCATGTATATGCAAGGTGGTCTGATTTTCCAACGCCAACCTGGGTGGCTGGAACAAATTGGGTGGGTGAAAGCCTCTCCGACCCCGTCATCACCAATGCTGCGTTTGCGTCATGGAATCCGAACATTGTGCATGGCGGCAACATATTTAACACGGCCGACATCCAGGTTGTTTCCAGCGGAACCAACCTGATGGATACATTGACGCTCCGATGCTGCGATCTCCATGACCGCACCTTTCTGGTCTATGGCGAGAGGACAAACGGCCTCGCAAACTCCAATGGCCCAGTGCTGTTAAAAATGAATCTGACCGCCTATCGTCCTGGAATAACCAATGTTTCTGGATTCACCAATGACGCGGCATTGCTAAACAATGAAATCCAAACCTTTGTATTAAGCACGAATAATACCGCCACAAATTACGGTGCAAACCTTTCGATCTCGGTTACTTTGAACCGTTACTCAACTTTGGGGGGACCCAATGTGCAGGCACGAAGCATGCCAATCAGCCAGGGCAATTTGAACGCCATTTGCCTTAGTTTTGGACGGGTTTCTGAGCAAATGCTGGAGCCGCTGGCGCAAAACATTTGGAACATGGAAAATCAAATCCAGCAGACGCCGGCCATTACCAATTCGTTGACCGTGGATCAGTATCAAGGTCCCCTGATATATTTAATGGGCATGTCGTATTATCAAAAAGTGGATCATTTTATTCCCGTAAACGCCCAAATTCACGGACTTTCTCCGGTTTCGGACACAGCTATCGGCCTTGCGAAGCTCATTTGCAAGATGAATAACCCCAACACGGCCACGGCCAGTTTTCCAAGTGGTCCGATGATTTACAATCAGCCGGCGGTGGATATGGCTTACTACAATATGATCATGGGTGAAACCCTCACCGTCCGCCCCGATTCTGGAGCCGAGCCAAACCATGCCAACGATGCCTTTTCCCTGCTGACGATTGTGGATGCTTCCGCCAAGGAACACGTCACCATCAACAAGTTTTTCAACCAATCAGACGCCATTTCCACCGTCAAGCTGCTTCAGTTGACGGCGCAGAGATACAAGGCCAACAACAATTATAGCAACATTGTTGTCCTTAATTACAACAATTACGCCAGTCATCCGGTTACCAACGATATGAGTATTTGGAACCAGGTGATGACTGCGGTCTGCAATTCGCCCGAAAACCAGGCGTTAATGACTCCTTATAGCACAACTAATAACACCGGTTCCTATAATGGCGTTGGTGCATTAGTCATAAATAATAACGGCACTTACGCGGCCTTAATCAGCGGGGCTGGCAATGGTGGCTGGGGTGATGATATTCCTGATTATTCATTCACCGATGCCAACCTAGATAATATCAGTCTGAATGATGGCGGGGATGGCGATTACTCGGTGGATTTCGCGGCTCCCAGTTTTTCCTATCCCTCACTGGCTCCGGACGATTTCGATCCGTTTAGCACCATGGACATTTTCAACCAGGCTGCCAACAATTTCTTGCAATTTACGCCTTTTGATATGAGTTGGGCGTTTCAATCGTCCAGTTGTCTCGCTTTTAACAGCTCTGGGATTGCCTTTAACAACGTCTTTGCCAGCAGCGTGTTTAACAGTCAAAACACCGGATTTTTGGGTTTTTTGACTGATGCCTTGGCGCAAATGTGGTCTGCGGTCAAGGACCCGGTGCATGTGGTGACCGGAGAATTTTATGTGGATACTGTGGATTTGACTCTTGTGGGACCGTTGCCCTTGGAAATCAGGCGCAATTACTCCAGCCTCAATTTGGCTAATAATGAATTCGGCACCGGTTGGAAACTATCGTTTACGCCGTACATTAGCGTGGCGACCAATGGAACCGAGATGTATGCGGCGGAACCAGATGGCAGTGTGCTTGCCTATACACCTTGTACCACCAATGCAAATCTCTGGCTGCCCACACTAGCCCAAAATCCGCAAATGGTGAACAATCGCAAGGACGGCATCGGTTCCACAGCTAATTTGTTTTTGACCAAAATTGTGGTAACCAATCAAAGCGGCATTACCAATTATTATCTTTATAGTCCCAATGGTGATCTGCGCAAATACTCCATGGAGTCCTTTTCCATCAGCAATGTTATTTCACGGACTCGCCCCTATTTGCTGACATGGAATGATGCCAGGGGGAACGCCCTTTCTTTCTCTTATGGCACCAATTCGCAGGCAACTGATTATGGTCAGCTTGCGCGGGTTGATAGCAGTAGCGGAGCCTTCATCCAATTTACTTACGATATCTACGGTCACATTCTGACCGCATTTTCAAACGACGGCCGCGAGGTTGACTATCAATATGATGATTACGGCGATCTGGTAACGGTCACTCTGCCGGATGCCTCTGAAATTAGCTACCAGTACAGTCACGGTTATCAGCCGGTGACCAACAGCTATACAGCAAACAATCAAACTTTTACGAATGTTATGCAGCAGGCTTATTCGATTCACTTGCTGACCACCAAAACCGATCCTGATGGGCGCATTCTGCAAAACACTTACGATTCGCAGCGGCGGGTGGTTCTCCAGGCCGCTACGGTGGGCGTCGCTGGCAATCTGATGACCAATGCCACTTTTGTTTACGCAAATAACTTCGTGCTCACAAACGCGATCACCAACACGATCAGCGGCAGCACAGCCCTGGCGGATGTTTTCGGCAATGTCACCACCTACAATTACACGAACAGCCGCATTACGCTGATCACCGACCCCTTGAAGCAGACGGTGCAGCAGGATTGGTATGATGAGAACCCCAGTCAGCCCGGCTACTATCCCCGCAGCTTGTGGCGCACAAAAGACAAGCGGGGGCTGTGGACGTATTTTCAATATGATGCCTTCGGGAACGTCACGAATACGGTCACCTCCGGCAATTTGACGGGGCAAAGCCTCACGCAGACGGCGACCAATGTCACCTATTACAACACGAACAATCTGCCCATGGTGGCGATTGATTCCATCGGGAACAGCAACGTGTTCCGGTACGATTGCAATTTCAACTTCCTGCCCCGGGAACTGGTCGCCTACCGGCAGGGCCAGGTCGTGACCACCAATGAGATTTTCTATGGGAACATCACGAACGTCGTCACCTTTGGCAACACCCTGTGGACCAACACCGCGTTTGGCATGCCGCTGATGCTGGTGCGTGCCTTTCTGTCGTCGGACGCGGCCTCCAACCAATGGTTCTATAACGGCAGTGGTTTTGCCACCAACGAAGTGGATTTCACCTCCACCAGCGACCCGGCCATCACCAACCAGTTGTTTTACGACGGCCGGGGGGAATTATACCAGTTGATTGACGCGGCCGGACGGGGCTACACCTACGACTACGACGGTTTGGGCCGGATTATCACCGAGGAGGCTTTTGAAGCGGGCCAAAGCATTCCAATGTCGGCGGCGAATTTCTACTACGACCACAACGGTGACATCACCTGGTATGATGGCCCGCAATACAACCCGGAGGATTATGTCTGGTTTGACTACGACGGCGCGGGGCGAAAGGTTTCCGAGGTCCATTGGCGCAGCCAGGCATCCCCCGACGGTTCGGGCGTGCAGGCCGCCACGGGCAACAACCTGTATTCCATCACCTCGTTTACTTATGATCCGTTTGGCAACCTGATCCAGCAGACCGATCCCGTCGGGAATTACTCGGTCATGGCCTACGACACCATCGGCCAGATGACCCGGCAGGTTTTTTATAATGCCAATAATGTGGCGCTGGCCACCAATCTGATGTCGCGCGAACCGGGTGGTGAAATTGCCAATTTCACCAATTCCCTGGGCGGGGTGACTCAAATTCTGTACACGCAAACCGGCAAACCCTATTTCCGGCAGAATCCAGACGGTTCCACCAATGGCTGGCAGTATGACCTTCTGGGCCGGGTCCAAAAGGAATTTCTGCCCAACGGCAGCTATTGGCAGACCACCTACAATGACGCCAGCCGCTCGGTTGTCCGCCAGTTCTACAACGCCGGCAGTTCGATGCTGGCCGTCACCACGAATATTTTTGACCGGCGCGGCAATCTGATCACCAATGTCACCGCCCAGGGCGCGGTTTTCTTCAATGTTTATGACGGCCTGAACCGCGTGAAAGTCGCTGGCGGCCCGGGGCCCAGTGCCGCTTCCGCCCAGCAAGTCAGCTACACCTATTATGACAGCGCGGGGGTGGTCGTGACCAATGTGGATTCTGCCGGACGCGAAACCGTCACCACGTTTGACGCCACGGAACGCCCGCTTTCCACCCAGACGTATGACTTGAACAACGGCGGGGCCTTGATTAACTCGCAAACCACCAGCTACTCGCCGGACAACCATACGGTGACCGTCACCGTGGGCACGGGGGGCAATGCCATCACCAAGGCCACGTGTGTGGATTCGTACTACAACCCGGTTTTGAGCCGGACGTTTCCGAATTCTTCCACCACGAATTTTTCCATTATCAACTATGATTTGAACGAGCGGGTCGCGGCCAGCCAGGATGAACTCGGACAGGTCACGTCCTTCAATTACGACGGTTTGGGCCGGGTGGCCACGAAGCAAATGCCGGACGGAGCCACGGTGACCAATGGGTATGATAGCGAGGGCGACCTCACCAAGATGGCGATGCCAGGCGGGTTGACGTGGTCGGCCACGTACACGGCGGCCCATCAGCGCACCGGGGAACAATTGTCTGGTGGCACCTCGATCAACCGCCAGTTCACCAATGTGTTTTATGCGAGCGGCTCCCTGGCCGGTTTGTTGCAATCCGCCGCCGATTTGGGCCGGTCGGTGACCATCACCTTCAGTTACGACAGTTTCCGGCGTGTGATCACCAGTTCGGCTACAGGCCGGTTATCTGGACAAACCCTGGCCACCACCTATCAATATGACAGTGGCGGCGCGGTGACCAATTACACGCAGGCCTCGGGCGTCAACCCGGCCACGGCGGTCGCCCGCGCCTTTGACGGTTATGGCCAGCTCACCAATGAGCAGATTTACATCGGGGGCGCGCTGCAAAACGCCTTCGCGCAAGGCTGGGATGCGGGCGGACGCCGCAATTCGCTGCAAGCCCCCACGGCGGCGTTCGGCTATGCGTATCAGGCGGACGGGCGGATGACCGGCGTCACGGCCTTTGGCGCGACCTGCAATTTCGGGTATGCCAACAACGGACTGCTCACTTCGCGCGGCAATCCGTGGCGGACGCTCACGGTTAATGCGCGCGACGGACAGGGCCGTCTGTTGCAACAAACGGCCACGGTGGGGGCAGGCACTCCGCTGGTGGAAACCCTGACCTGGCGGCCCGATTCCACGCTGTGTACCTACACCGCCACGCGCGCCGGCCCAGGGGCGTGGAACGACGCGCGGACGTATCAATACAATGCGCGCGGCCAGTTGACCAGCGAGCCGGTGGGGGTGAACAGCAGCACGCTGGCGACGAACAATTACACGTTCGATTCCGGCCTGCTAGGCGTGCGGGTGGGGTCGCAGGAGAGTGGCGGGTTGACCAATGGCTGGACTGGCCAGTTGAACCCGCTGGCGCAGGTGGCGTCCGAAGCCTGGAACGAGTCGAGCCTGACCTTGCGGGCCAGCGGCCAGGCGGGCAGCGCCGGGAGCGTTTCCGCCAAGCTGGATGGCAATGCCGTTAGCGCAACGTTGAGCAACGGACGGTGGTTCTCGGATTTGACGCTGGCCCCCGGCAGCCATTCGCTGGCGGCCTCGGCCTATTACCCGGCCGGGCAGTTCACCGCGACGGTGACCAATGCCTTCACCGTGTTAAGCACGAACAATGTCACGGATGCCTTTGACGGTGCGGGGTATGTGACCAACCGCGTCTTTGCCAGCGGCAAGACGCAGGCGCTGACGTGGGACGCGGCGGGGCGGTTGGTCGGTCTGGTGCAATGGAACAACGCGAGCAACGGATTTTTCTGGACGGCCATTTACGACGCGCTGGGGCGGCGGTTGCGCACCAGCTATGTGTCGGTGATCAACGGCTACACCAACACGCTGCTGGCCGCCACCGTGGACGCATATTTTGATCCGCAGGTGGAATTTGAGGAAGTGGGCGTGGCGCTCAACGGCCAGCGCACGTGGAAGGTGCTGGGACCGGATTTGGACGGCCACTACGGCAGCCTGCAAGGCGTGGGCGGCTTGGAGGCGACGGTGCGGGAGAGCGACCACAATACGACCCCGGTGTTGAATGATTACTGCGGCAATGTCCTGGCGACGGTTTCGGGTCCGGTGGTGTTCTGGAATCCCGTGCGGGTGGGCGGCTACGGGCCGGTGGCGGGGTATCAGGCGTCGCCGCTGCTGGGGAGCACGCCGCTGGCGGACACGCTGGTGTGGCGCAGCCGGGGGATTGACCCGAGCGGGTTCTACAATTTGGGCGCGCGCTATTACGACCCGGTGGCGGGGCATTTCCTGAGCCCGGACCCGCTGGGCCACGCGGCGAGCCTGGATTTGTATTCCTTCTGCGGCGGTGACCCGCTCAACCGCTTTGACCCGACAGGGAGGTTTGCGAAGGGAAATTTTGAACAGGGCTATCAAACCCTGCAATCCGCTGGCCGGGCGTTTGGGGAAGGTGCCAGGCAATTTGACATGGCCCATGAGGACGAGATCCAGCAGACGCTCATGGAGGTGGATGGGGCGGCCGTGTGCTTTGCCCTGCCGGTGCTGGCCGAAGGACTGCTGGGCGAAGGCATGGGGGCGGGAGCCGGGATGGCGCTGGAAGAAGGCGAGATCGGCGGGGTGGAAGGCTTCAATTTACGCTCGGCCCAATGGGCAGCCTCTTTGGAGGAAACGGAAGGAGTCGCCGGATTAGCGGAAGTGGAAGCGGGAGTTGCAGAAACAAAAATCGCTGGCTCGGCTGCATCTACCATTGAAAATGCCGGTGCGGTGGAAATAGAAGCCGAGGCTGCTTCAAGTGGGGCCAGCCTGGCAGAGAACGGAGCGACAAAGGAGGAGGCGACGTTGGTCGCGAAGCCAGCAGTTGGGGCAACGGACGAAGTGCCGAGTATTCTTGGTGCAAAGCAGATGCAAACGATATCTTTACAGAAGGGCTGGCAAGGAACGAAGTTTGCATCGGACGCAGACTCAATGGTTTATGTATTAAAAGATGCAAATTCAGGAGAGCTTCTCAAGGTGGGGAAGTCTGAAGTATCCACATTTATTGGCCGATTCAGCCCTTATGCGAGAGCGGGTGTGAACACAGGCAGATCGCTTCAAGTGGATGCTTTTACTTTTGAGAAGGGTAACTTCACGGCAGAATCGGTGGAAAGTGAAATGAGATCAAACCTCGAGAATTTGGGCCATGAACTGCCATGGGACAACACTGGCGGACGACTTGGAAGACCAGGGCCTGGTGTTCCTGGTGCATCTCTTCCAAGCCGGTTGAGATCAGATTATCAGTGGGATTTTGATCTTGAGACATTAATTAAAAAGTAAACAAGCTGATTCATGAGAAAATTCACGCCGGAAGATCAAATCCCAGAGCGTTTTTGGGTGGCAATGCAAAAAGTGCAGCCGGACGCGAACTTGTTTCTGGATTATCTGTTTGGTATAGAAAGATTGCACTTTATTGAATTGTTTCAGTGGTATTTGGAGGCAAAAACAGAATTGATTGATGTGCTTGTCACTAGTCTGATTCATGAAGGTGCCTCAGAAGATGCAGTTGAGGATTTGGCCGATGCTTTGGTCTCTCAGGGGAAAGACGTTTATTTGAACATATTTTATGGGAAAAGAGAATTACCGGAAAGACGGTCGTGGGCAAGTCTTAAGGGGATTGGGCACCAATTTGCCACTGTATATTTTGAAAGGTTTGGGCAAAACATCTACGATGTAATTTGACCATTGAAACTGGCATGAAACGCTGGCGGTCATTCATTTTGATGGCAATTGCGGCCTTCACCGCTTTTGTCGGCGGCGCGGTGACCAATTACACGCAGGCCTCGGGCGTCAACCCGTCCACGATGGTGGCCCGCGCCTTTGACGGATATGGGCAGCTCACCAATGAGCAGATTTACATCGGGGGTACGCTCCAAAACGCCTTCGCGCAAGGCTGGGATGCGGGCGGACGCCGCAATTCGCTGCAAGCCCCCGCGGCGGCTTTCGGCTACGCGTATCAGGCCGACGGGCGGATGACCGGCGTCACGGCCTTTGGCGCGACCTGCAATTTCGGCTATGCCAACAACGGACTGCTCACTTCGCGCGGCAATCCATGGCGGACGCTCACGGTCAATGCGCGGGATGGACAGGGCCGTCTGTTGCAACAAACGGCCACGTTGGGTTCGTGGGCTCCGCTGGTGGAAACCCTGACCTGGCGGCCCGATTCCACGCTGTGTACCTACACCGCCACGCGCGCCGGCCCAGGGGCGTGGAACGACGCGCGGACGTATCAATACAATGCGCGCGGCCAGTTGACCAGCGAGCCGGTGGGGGTGAACAGCAGCACGCTGGCGACGAACCATTACACGTTCGATTCCGGCCTGCTGGGCGTGCGGGTGGGGTCGCAGGAGAGTGGCGGGTTGACCAATGGCTGGACTGGCCAGTTGAACCCGCTGGCGCAGGTGGCGTCCGAGGCCTGGAACGAGTCGAGCCTGACCTTGCGGGCCTGCGGCCGGGTGGGCAAAGGCGGGAGCGCTGCCGCCAGTCTGGACGGCAATGCCGTTGACGCAACGATGAGCTGGTCGTTGATCAATGACCGGTGGTACTCGGATTTGACCCTGACCCCCGGCAGCCACTCGCTGGCGGTTTCGGCCTATTACCCGGCCGGGCAGTTCACCGCGACGGTGACCAATGCCTTCACCGTGTTAAGCACGAACAATGTCGCCGATGCCTTCGACGGCGCGGGGTATGTGACCAACCGCGTCTTTGCCAGCGGCAAAACGCAGGCGCTGACGTGGGACGCGGCGGGGCGGTTGGTCGGGCTGGTGCAATGGAACAACGCGAGCAATGGATTTTTCTGGACGGCCATTTACGACGCGCTGGGGCGGCGGTTGCGCACCAGCTATGTGTCGGTGATCAACGGCTACACCAACACGCTGCTGGCCGCCACCGTGGACGCGTATTTTGATCCGCAGGTGGAATTTGAGGAGGTGGGCGTGGCGCTCAACGGCCAGCGCACGTGGAAGGTGCTGGGACCGGATTTGGACGGCCATTATGGCAGCCTGCAAGGCGTGGGCGGCTTGGAGGCGACGGTGCGGGAGAGCGACCACAATACAACCCCGGTGTTGAATGATTACTGCGGCAATGTCCTGGCGACGGTTTCGGGTCCGGTGGTGTTCTGGAATCCCGTGCGGGTGGGCGGCTACGGGCCGGTGGCGGGGTATCAGGCGTCGCCGCTGCTGG
>Ga0302281_10000548_pt1 | contig 27508 bp, 35 predicted proteins | sample III_Fen_E1_2_FD_198762 | JGI IMG/M metagenome (GOLD analysis project Ga0302281, IMG submission 198762) | Peat permafrost microbial communities from Stordalen Mire near Abisko, Sweden - III_Fen_E1_2 | ecosystem: Environmental > Terrestrial > Soil > Wetlands > Permafrost | place: Sweden: Abisko...
CGGCGTGGGCGGCGGCGTGGGCGGCGGCATGGGCGGCCTGCCTTACCTCTGCGATACTTGCTTCGCCGCGTGCCCATGCGCACGCCGTCTCGATTGCAAGGCGTGGGCGACCTTCGCCTGCTGGGACAAACTTGAGCACCGTTTCAGCGCATGCGCATGCGGCCAATACAACCTGCTTACGTGTCGACCATCCTGGTTTATTGGCCATTTTCACGGCCAGCCAGTCTCCGCGGTCGCATGTGGCCCAAACCTCGTGCAGGTCTTTGTTATGTGCCCAGCGCGCCGCTTTTGAGCAGGCGTGAAGTTCGTGCAGTAGATCGTTGAATTCAGATGCAGTCATTTCAAAGCCGCTCCTTGGACGGCCTGTATTCATTATAAACCATCGGGTTTACGCTCTGGCGGTAAACCTTTCTGGCCGTCGGGTGCGTCGTCCCTTGAGAAGCTGAGCTAGTGCGAAACCTCGGCTGCCGCGCCACAGCACCTGATACGCGCGGTAGGGAATCAGCATTAGGCTCGGAAATGGTGGGTAGTACAGAAAGGCATCTGACAGTCGCGGTTCCAGAGTGTGCAAAAGACGATCGTAGTACGCTGTCTCTTGCTGCCGTGCGTCGGCGTCGTACGCGCTGACTAGAAGCATATTCACGTCAGCCAGTATTTCGGCTGGCGTCTTGGTGGACCAGGTAGAAGAGCCGTTACTATTAGGCGCTGACGACCCAGTAAAGAAGGACTGAGACAGCAAGTCATCGTCTACCATGGACCGCATGATTAGATCTTCGTACTCTTTAAGAGCCGCGTGGCGACGTGCCGGAAGTAGTCCTTCTGACGGCCGCATAGCGTAGAAGTACGCCGCGTCATAATCTCGGTCAAGTTCTTCGTCGTTAGTCATCTGCGCCGCCTTCTACACACGCCTTGTAGCACTCAGGACACAGCCTTACATCATCTTCAGTTCGCTGCACAGCGGCCGCAGCATAATACTGATCGCAGTTCTCGCATTGCTCTGCGGGTTCTAGGTGTTCCTGCCGTAATCTAGAGAGCTTCTCACCCTGACGGATAACCATCAATGCGTTCTGCTTGGCCTCTTCGCGAGATTCAGCAAGAAGCCGCTCGAGGTCTTCGATGCGCTCACGCTGCTCATTGCATGTTTTGAACGCCAAGGCCACGTTGTTAACTAACTCAGACATTACGGCTGCACCTCATTGTCGTAAATAGTAATCCGCTCATCATCGCTATTACGAGCTTCATTTCTTCTCCTTCGGTTGGTACTTATCCTCTACTCCGTAGGCGGCGGGAACAGCACTCTTGCGCTGCTCTGCGAAGTGTGCTCGACAATAGGCCGTGTCCGTTATATTCCAATGCGGTGTGCCGCTACCAGGATACGCTGGGTTGGATGGCACAAACTGCGTAATGTGGTAGTCATCGACGCGTATCATAGGTGTAATGCCACATGTATCAACTCGAATCCCTCCCCTCAACGGAAATAGGAGGCGATGCTTGGCTAAGATATCCTCTTCTACGGCTTGCTCCTCACGCCAAGCGGTATTAGCATGTTGACGTGCATAGTAAAGCCGTCGCTTCTCATTCTCAGTTAACGGCGTATTGACTGCTAATTCTTCACCGCTCGTGTCGCCATCAGCGAGGGCTTGCTCCGTCGGCTTCGTCCATCCGATACACTGAAGACCCTTCCAAAGCGGCTTGGGTGTATCCATTACTTGGCGCTCAGCAGGCGCCGGTTTTACTGTCTGCGCCGACGATACGGCACACGATAGCGCGAAGATGAGCGTAATTACGCGCTTCATAGCTTACCTCCATACATTTCGTTCCACAGTTCGATGATCACATCGCCGTGACACACCGGCTTGCATCCGTAGCAACCCAGAACGGCGTCGGCAGGCAGCTTGCGCACCGCCTCGAGAAGCCGAGTGCGTCTTACTGGTGGGATGAAATTGTCGAACTGCCGATCGCCACGTGCCCATTGCCGGCACAGCATAACGCTGTCTTGAATGGCCGCCACCTGTATAAGTGCCTTAGTAGCGCCTAACGGCAGGTGAGTGAATGGGTTGCCGAATGCGCTGCCTCGGCCGATGTAGTGGGTGAATTGAGTGGTTCGTTTGTCGACGATCTTCACTTTAACCATCTCCTTGCTAGCAAGTAGGCGGTCACTCTGGATCACGCTCTCTAGCTACGAACGCCACCAGCGCCCAGGCCAACCGCTGAGCTTGGGCGACGTTCAGGCAAGGCGAAGGTACGGAAAAGGCGGGCCGTCAGTATCACAAAAGACGTGGACATACTTACCACCATCTTTATCGTCTACGCTGGCTTCACGTACTAGGATACGCTGATTCTTGGTATCCTGCATCTCGAGGAAGTTCTTAAATCCGCGCGAGGTGAAACTATGCTCTTCAGGCAACAGCTCCACCATAACCTCATTGACGTACACAGTGCAGCACTCAAACTTACAGATGAACAGGCCGTCGGCAGTACCGGGTCCAAGTATTCCGATGTCACCTAACTTGACATCCAGCACATCTAACCAACAGTTACCGAACGAGTCTGTCATCACGCCAGGGGACTTACCTTTGGCGGCTTCTTCAATCTCTTTCATAGAGACGAGTTTAACGCGGTCTCCGGTCTTCATACTTCCTCCTTTGGAAAGTGCTCAGCGGTATCCTCGTTAAAGTACACCACGCCACACACGCAGCCGTCTTCGTCGATACCGTCATGACCATCCTCGTCAGCGGTAGCCTCAAGGTTCAGTGGTGCATCCGCAGTCATACCAAAGTGTCGGCGAAAGCGCTGACCACGCTTGACGCCACGAAGACTGCGCGGCCCGACTAGCCAATTGCCATCTGGCTGCTGTACCTCGATGCATGCGAGCCGTTTCGCCTCTTCGGACTTGGGCTTCAGGACAAAGGCACTCGTAAGCGCCAGGAAAGTTCTACGTGTCAAGCTCTCGGTCATTAGTCTTATTCCTCTCCACACAAGTAGAAAGCGTCTTCAGTCTCACCTTCATGGTCCAGGCTCTCGGTCAACTGCTGGCGCATGGTGCTATTAGCCAAGGTTGGCCCGTCGGCCTCATCTAGCACCGCCACTTGCAGCGAATCCAGTTGGGCGTCAGTGAGCTCAACACCCTGGGGTGGATCAGACGTAAACAGCGCGACAAACTCCGCCGTGGCCTCTTCCAGGTTGCGAGCGGCGATGAAGTGCTTGGCAGCACCGTCGGTGAACTCGTAGACGTGCATTTGGTGCGTAGCACCAAGTTCCTTGGCGCGTCGCGCTGCTAAAGATGCATTGCCGACATTTTCACGGTCACCTAGATCTTCATTCAAACCCACTTTGTGCCTCCTTGATGGCTTCACCTTTGTTCAGTGTCACTTCGCCATTAGCAACACGTGAGGTGAAGCTTCGTTCACTCGTCAAAGTCCTACCTCCTTCGAAGGTGCATCTACCACCTCGACATCTACGTCTACAAAGTCGTGGATAGGCCGGTAACCAAATCGCAAGTTCTTCAGCACTTCGGGCGAGCCACTTACATGACAGACAAGCTTGCCAGGCGACGCAGGATCGTCAGTGTAATTGAATCTTAACTGCTCAGCTACCTCGCGCCCGGACCAATCCTCGGCCGCCGTCTGCATCACGGTCTTTAGCATACTCCACGGAGCATCACCGGCCGGCGTTCTCTAAGGCAATCAGGACGCTGGCCTGTAGTTCCTGCACCAGCTTCTCTTCATCCGTCATCCTTTGCTCCCTGCAATAGTTCTCTTGCCTAGCCTACTCAGCACTTAGGCCCTCCTGTTCTGTGAAGTACGTAACTTCATGTTCTGAGGCAGGTTTGGCGTTCTTAATGATGCACAGAACGCACTGTTGAACCAGGTTGTACTTGAAATTGTCCCAGTACTTTTCATATAAAGTGCGCAGGTTCACAGCAAACGTAAAATATAGCCGCCTCGACTCGTCAATAGGCGGATCGACGAAAGAAGGTGATTTAAGCCAGACGGCCGTACCACCAATGTGGTAGGTGTCAAGCGCCTCGTCCACCATCCACACCCACCGGACCTGGTGACAACTCAAGGTGTCCAGCGCACCTTGCAGCTGCTCGATCAGCTCCTGAATCTTTGGCTCTGAGTGCTTCATAGGCTAATCTCCACCACAGGTTTCTCATGGTCTACGACGTCAATGTAGTTGATGAAACGCTAGCCTGCATATAGAGCCGCCGAGTCAAGCATGTAGGCCGCCGTGCCGAAGTATCTGCGGCCCAAGCCTAAACATGCGCACGAGTACTCGCCGCGCTCCGGGTCTATAGTTACTAGGACCTTCATTCCGCCGCCGCCCTACTACTTAGCATATCAACGCTATGTAGTATGTACGCCTCGATCGTGGTGGGTTCGACCGGGCTGCCCCACTCCTTACGGCCGTGGTGGGTGAGCATACAGTGGATGATAGCATTGCGCTCAGGCGCTGGGACGTAGTAGTACACACTCGTGTCACTTGGATCAGGATTAGACGCCAGCCCCGAGAACGCTAGCACCGACCCGACTACGTGGCCGATCTGCTTTGCGTAGGCTGTGTAGCTCACCTTCCCATCTGGATTGGCTCTGTACTCAAGCAGCTTGCAGTGGTCGTGCCAGTACGCGGCCGTAAGTAGCACGCTGACATTGACTTCAGGTCTGCACATTTGCCAGCAACGGCGAACGACGTCAGCTACATGCACGGCCAGGCCGCCTTCATAGGCGTAGGGGTGCCATGCGCCACCATACCCCTTGTCGTAATCAGTGCTAGCACGTAGACATAAGGTGCAGTATGGCTCAGGCAGGAATAACCGTGCGGTATTACGTAGGTACTCCATGGCTTCGGCTACGCTTTTGGTTCTCAGGTCTTCGGTCACAGTGTCTCCTTGTAGGGTTTTAAAACAAGCTCGTCTACAAATGCGTCAAACTGTTCCTGCGTGCACGGCATAACACCGGCACGAATCGGCACGGCTACCATGTCTTTAATATGGTCTCGGCAGCCCAGGTACACTACCGGCCATTTATCTAGCATGGCCCAAGTTACCTGGCGGGCGGGCGAACAGTTGCACATTTCTACTGTGAACGGCGGCTTAGCGAACGTCACTTTTGGCAGGGCACTTGCAAGCCCGAGTGCCACAAGTGAAGAAATGAATGTTCTTCTATCTGGCATACTATTATCTCCTCTTCTCATTTAGGTCGGCGAACTCTTGCCACACTCTGGCGTCGAACTCTTGGCGGCACTCCTCAGAGCAGACTGCCTTCTTGACTTTGCCCTTCTTGACGGAGGCCAGCATGTCGCCGCCTGCTGGGATGCCTACACCGCACTCAGAACAGCGACGGCGCACTACGGACGTCATCTTAGTGAAGTCATTGCCTAGAAGCGGCGTCGACGGTCTCCTTAGTGGACGGTGTAAGCTTCCAGCCTACGATACTGGACAGCCTGTACACGTAGCTCGACTCGCCATTTATAGACGCGAAGTACACTAGACCGTCCGATATATGGGCGTCGGTGTGCCTGTATCTCTCGCCCCAGTGCCGATGACCGCCAGGTCGAAGCCTTTGGGCGTGCTGCCGGCATAGTAAGCTGTGGCCTCTTCGGTCACAGGTCTGAGGGGTGTCTGCATAGTTGGGCCGAAGCTCACTACGCGGTAGCGCGTTTGGGGATACTGTGCTTGCAGACGTGGAAGGTCATCCACAGTCCACGCAGTGTCGAGCCACACCTCTGACTCTTCGAGAATTTCAACGAACATCTGGACTAGTTCTTTTGGCATGATAAAGGCTCCTCTTTTAGTATAGACCAGTGAGTTTATGCGTGAAACCGTGCCGTCTAGAGTCCGGCTTCCAATGCTAATCTGCCATGTCCACACATAGCTTACAAAGATGTGGGGTGGTACGCCATTTGTAAGGCTTAGTCATTGCGCCTTCCTTTTCTCGCTCTTCGCACTTGGCAACTGAAATCGTTCGGGCCGCTCCTCTTGATAAATCTTCGCCGCCACGGTGGAAGCGATTGGCTCCCGTGACGGGTCGGGGTCCTTAATAAGCCAGAACGTCGAGCGCACATTGCCGATTCGCCCGTTGTTAGCCGACGCCTTACGGAAGCCGGCACGGTCAAGAGCGATGCCCAAAGCACGCATAGAGCACCTTTTCCGGTCTTCAGGATCGTACAATTTCAGCAGGTCGTCCGGGGTATAGATGGAGCAGTTTCCACCGGTAAATTTAGAGCTTCCTGGTGTAGTAAGATAACGGTCCGGCTCCAGCTTAAGTGCGACGGCCCAAGTGTCAATGTCAGAGCGTGAATTGGCGATCATGTCCAACTTATCCACGGTATCCGGTGGCTCTGCAGTAGGACTGAAGTTACCGAGACGTAGTTCTTCGGTAAGATACCAAGCAACTGCAGCTGCGCCACCTGCATTTAGCCATGCCGCGTATCGCCGGCCATAGTCATCACCTAATGGTTCCTCTGGTACATGGTGAACGAATGTGCGACGCTCACCTTGGTCTAGCATCACTGCTACCGGATCATTAGACGTGAAATAGAAGTTACAACAATCTGGCATCTCATAAGCTTCAATACCTTTACGGTTAACACGCACCACTTTACTTGTCAGCATGCTTTTAAGATCACCTGAAGTGTGTCGCTTGTCATCAAGGGTAATCTCGTCACCTACTACAAACCTTTTCCCTTCAGCCCACCCATTAAAGTCACTTGTAAGATGCTTACTTTTAATGACGGTATAGTTTGACTCACCATAAATAGGAAACATTGTCTCTGCTAACAGGTTCTTACCTGTGCCGCCCTTATGGGACCACATCAGCACACAACTGAACATCTTAGCGCCGGGGTACTTTAATGGGTAGGCCAGCCACCGCTTAAACCAGGTAATATGATCGGGATTGACGCCGTAAAACATACGCGATATCAAGTTCTCCCATGGACCGACATCACCATGGACTGACCGAACACCTGTATCACACCAAGTATTAAGATCATTATTCTTCGTGATACGTGATTCACCTGGTGCGTAGGTAAGACTATGCACCTTAGCACGGCATGGCCAGGCTAGCCATTCTTCGGCGGCATACTTCATTCGCGCCGGACCTTGGCTACCATCCTTCTTGACAGCACAATCAAAGTAAGTACGCTCACGATAAAATGACCGTGTAAATTGCTGCGGTGTCATAAGTCGACTATCCTCCATGCGTGCTATATTGCCCGCAGCGCCACCCGCCCATATCATTGCTACCTCGGTATTAAGACGATGAAGCTCGAAACTTGATTTTACAATCTCGGCTCCTTCTACCAAAGCTGCAAAGGCTTGAGCGCTTTCAGCCGCCATAAAATCATCGACACCTTGCTTAGCATTACCATTTTGTGGAATGGAAACATCATAGACCACAGCGCCACGTGCTGTGAGTGTAATTGCTAAACGACTTAAGGCCAGTTGCACTAATGGTTTCGTGCTTTTATCGCTGTCAAAGCAAAGATTTACTCTTCGGCCTTTCCAGTCAAACTCTTCAAGAATCGGAAGTAGCTCTTGATGATGGCGTTTACTCATCCAGCTAAATACCCCGCCAAGTCCGAGCATAACACGGCCATTGGCGCAGGCACAAGCCGCTTTTAATTCGCCTTCGGTAATGTCAAGGTCACAGTCTGGATGCTCCATAACGTCCGTCCATTTAGCACCGCCAAGCAAAAGTGGCGGCATATAGACGTGTAGTTCAGAGCCCTTTGGTTGGACATACCTAAGATCGGATGGCTCAGCAACAGCGGCCCAGCCCCTACTAGGTTTGGCATCTGGCCAGATGCGATAGCGGTAAAATTCTTTGGTGTCAATAACCTTTCCATCAGGCGTAAAGTATGGAATCTTAAAGCCGGCCCATGGTGGCCTTATTCCCTCGCTTTGCGCCATCAACTCAGTTATCGGTTCAATATGAAGAAGTTTGGCGTGCTTCTCGGTAAGAAGGCTACCGCGTAGTTTGTTCAGCATTGCGGCTCTTACGTCCGCGAGACTCAGTGGTGACGGCATCTTTACCGGCCTTCTCCAGGGTATCCATTCCGATAGTAAGTAAAGCATCTACTGCACGGCTAACGTTCAACTTAACAGAACGGCTCGCTACTAATTCTGCATATTGAGCAGCCTTAATGGCTCGGCGTGTGGCAAGCATAGCAGCTTTATTACGGCCTTTCGCGTTTGTCAAAGCTGCGCTATACGCATCCATTTGAGCCTGTGAACGGCATCGATGTACGGCCGCCCGAATGCCAGCAGGAGTATAGTCTAGCTTAACAGAACCAGAGCTACCAAGTGCTGTATGCAAAGCTGGATAATCAGCTGGTAACAAACCGAATTCATCAAGAATAACTATTTCAGCAGGTTTAGTAGACCTATTCGGTAAAGTTGAGTGAGGTGCAAGATGGTCTATAAAGAGGCTCGGACGGGTCTCGATGAGCACAGCTAAGCGGTCTTGCGTATCGATGCCGAGCGTAAATGTACGCGCAGTACGAAGCATAAAACAAAGTCCTTTCGAAAATTTGACGATGACTTAATTATACACCGCACCGTAAAGTGTTGAAAATAAACGCTAACACACCTAGAATAGCTACTAACGACTAGCACTATTGTGTGTTCCAAGTTCTATATAGAATGAAATCGATAAATACATACTGCATATATAATGTATATTTACTTATTCTTATATATTAGACTTATATATATCTTAGTAATAATAGTATAAAAGTTATTTGTTGAAAAGAAAGGACTTATAGACCAAATTAGAACTATCATCAACTAACTTCAATCCACAAATTACACAAAACAAAGGATTTAGACCTTAGTTCGCCGGATGGCTAAAATTTCTTCTCCGATGTGCGCCGAACTGGGGCCTAATAAGGCATAATTAAACGCGTAGTGGTCGATTCTGCGCACAGTGAGATTTAAGTCCTGAACGACTTAAGTCTTGCACTACCGGATGAAAGACTCCGGGCCAACGTTCAGATACTCGGTTGTGTTATACCTGGAGAGTCACGTTGGATGTATGTGTGTTAAACTCTGCTGAAGCTGGTCGCCTAGAAAATTGGGGCATTTGGCCTTGTTGTAAAAAATCACACATTCACATCTCGAAAACAAAAGCGGTTGAAGGTGCTAAGGCCGGACTGTATAGGTTTCTCATGGTCGGTCCATCCGAGTCAGAAAAGAAACCTGTATCAATGGTTACTCTGTCAGGTGAAGCTGCGATGTGGCAACCGGTTCCTACGTCAATGCCAGATGGATCACATCTTATGGGAATGCGAACCTGGGGTCTTCCTAGATCACGGTGACTCCCACGGCGGAGCAGCCTGCAGTTAGCGAAGAGTGGCTAAGTCGGCAGTGGGCCTTGTACATGGCTGGACGCGTCTAGTGAGCCTCTTGGCTACGCATATTTAAAAGTAAGTTTGCGTGACAACTTCGTTTATACGACGGCTGCTAGCAACGGGCCTGGAAGTCACGCACTATTTGGCCAAGCGTTGGCCGCTGTTGCCAAGCCGGAACCTTCTTAAGATTGGTTTGCCGGGTAAGTACAGCTAATCGGGCACGGGTCTTAGCGACTCGTGCCCATTTCTGTGTTTAGGGAGCGGAATCTGAGTAGCTCAACACCGCTGACTTTTGAGTCAGTTTGAAGCGGAGTCGCTTCGTCAGGTTGAGCAGGTCCGCCACGCACGGACGAGGCAAGCCGTGTGCATTACAAAGGAGAAACAACTATGGCACCCGCCAAGAAACAGAAGGGCAAGGGCGCGCCACCCATCCCTGCTGTGAAGGCGCGGAAGCCTGTAGTAAAGAAACTGACTAGAGCAGAGAAGTCAGCAATCAATCGGGCGGCGTTTCATCGCATACGCAAGGAAGAGGTAGCTAAGCTGCCTCCTGCTGTGCCGAGAGCGGTGGTACAAGGTGAAGAGCCAAGACCCACCTTATATGATGTTGAGCTTGGTAAGAAAATCTGTTTGATGTTCGCCACTGACCCTGACATGAGCCTGCTAAAACTGAATCGTGACCCAGAGTTGCCTACGGTCTGGACATTCTACGAGTGGCTCCGTGACAACCCCACACTTGACAAGCTCTACACCCAGGCGCAGGAACTGCATACTGACCTTCAAGCTGCACAACTCGAAGAGATGACTGCCACACCATTGATCGGAGAAGTGCGAACTAAGCGTACTGGTAAAGGGTTCAAAACAGAAGAAGTGAAGACTTACGATAACGTCGAGCGCATGAAAGTGCGTGTCAGTGTGCGCCAGTGGTTGTTGGCAAAACGTAGGCCAAAGAAATACGGCACCGCTGAGGACAATGTAGGTACCGGGCAGAACGCCCAACTTACAGCTTTGTTCGATGCACTGAAGGCCGGACCGGCGGAGCCTGAAGAATGACCGACGCCGTGATGAAGCCGTTCGGAAAGAAATCCTACAGGTTCATCATGCGCCGCCCTGAGGATGATAAGCGTTATACCATCCTCACCGGCTCAGTACGGTCCAGCAAGACCTTCACTGTCGACGCTAAGACACTTGTACAATATAGCAATTGGGATGTGCCCGGGAAGCGTGTCATCGCCGGAGTTTCTAAAGACTCCATCATGCGCAACATGCTGCTGGACCTGTTCAGCATTGCGTCGCGTGACAGTTACTCGTACAATATGGCGACCGGCGAGCTTTGGCTTTATGGCAAGCAGTATTTTGTCGTTGGTGCTAGAGACGAAGCGGCTTATAAGAAGATCTTGGGCAGCACTCTGGGCTTATTTATTGGGGACGAAATCGTCGAGTTCCCTAAGAGCTTCCTTGCGCAAGTCTTCATGCGTATGTCGCCTGAAGGTGCTCGGTTCGTAGGCACTACCAACCCCGGGAATCCGTACGCATATCTTAAGGCCGAGGTCATGGACAACCCGGCCTTCGCTGATGATCTCGAGATTATCTCCTATACGCTGAACGACAACCCTAACATCAGTAAGAAGGCCAAGGCCGCCATTATTGCGTCACAGGCTGGGGTTTTCAAACTACGTTATATTGATGGTCTCTGGGTCGTTGCCGAAGGTTCGATATACAAAGATAGCTGGAACGAAGTACTGAATACATTTGCTGACCCACCCATCGGGCTGCTTAGTCCAGGCGGGCTGCGTGGCTACATTGATCATTGGTTCAGTCTCGATGCGGGTGTCGACCACCCTCAGTGTCATCTTGAATTTTATGACGATGGCGATACGGTGTATGTCACCCGTGAGCAGCGTTGGGACAGTCGCAAAGAGATGCGGCAAAAGACAGATGGTCAATATGTTGACGACCTTGAGAAGTTTGGTGCCATGGGCTGCGAGCTTAGAGTGCCGCCTGAGGCCGCCAGTCTAAGGGCTGAACTTTCATTGCGCGGTTTCTGGATTATGGATGCTGACAATGAAGTAAAGGAAGGCATCCATACCGTCAGCACCATGCTGAGCCGCCGTAAGCTGAAGATCAGCAAGACTGGGTGCCCAGAGCTATGGAAGCGCATTCCTACCTATGCTTGGGATGTGAAGGCTGCCCGTCGCGGCGAAGAGCAGCCATTAAAGGTTGAAGATGATGACTGCGACGCGCTGCGATATGGGTTGCATGGAAAGATTCCACCGTGGCGGGTCTCAAGTGGTTAAGACGGATAAACCTACGTCCAAAGGTCTAAGGACGCGGCCACGAAGCCTTAAACTCCATCAGGAGGCATCGTAGTGTCCAGAAAGAATCGTGAATGGTGGCCTTACGGTCGGCATAAGTTCGTATCTGAGCCTGATGCCCCGGAAATTTGCAAAGCGTGCCGGTACCCGAGGTCGAGCGACCTGCACGATCTGCCAGTGAAGGCCAAAGACGTAAAGCCGCTTACGGTGGCCGCGCTGCTCGGATTATTGCTTGCCTGGTATGAGGCAACGAAGCCCTCCGAGCCAGAGTCCAAGAACTACGATCTCATGCAGTACAAGCCCAAGCCTAGACGCTGGTAGCTAAACCTTTCCTCCTCCGCGTGGTTCTAGGGAGCGGCTTAGCCGTCTGAGCCGCGCGGTTCTTTTTACACATCTCACGCAAGGAGATTTGAACGATGTCCGAAGAACGACGTGCTGAATTGGAACGGCAACTGAACGAAATATCACGTGTGCCAGTCCACGTACTTCCTGACGGCACTATAGAAGTTGTGCAGCAGCTTCACACTATTATCGCAGCCGCATAAGTTTGTCCATCCGCGACGACCTTAGCCAACCTCCCATACCACGGGTCGTCGCGGCATTTTACTTGCAAGGAGATCGAAATGCACTATAAGAATGGCAGAGCAGCACAGAACGGTGACAAGGTGCTGGTCGTACCCAGTTATGGCCTACCGTACGTGGGTATCCTGTACGACGCTGTGGCTGGCAATGACTACTGCAACGGTAAAGTGGCTTTGACAGCACTCAGTGATCCTTGTCCGAACCTGAAAGAGTGCATCCACCTGGACGATGCGTTGGCCGCGTTCAAGTCGTATGAAGCGCACCTTCCGACGCTCGAAGAACTGCAGGCTATGCTTGACGAAGACGCTACTGCTCCTGACGTAGTCGTGAATCGCGATGGTTCAGTAACCGCCGTAGTAGAGGAAGAGGAGTAAAGAGCGATGGCTTCAGCACGAGAGTTAGAGACTCCCCGCCCCTGGGGCGAGCGGATGCACAAGCCTGACCCGGCTACCGGCGGACAGCAGACAATGCGTGTCCCCGTTATCGACGGCGAGACGCCCGTTTGTATCATCGTCACGGCGCAGGAGATTGGCCTTGCTTGGAGGCAGCGCATGCGACCCGGCGAGTACATGAACCTCATCCTTGAGAAGTTGCGCGAGGCCGTTCCGGACGCAGTTGAGGGCGTCTTCCACCTGAAGTTGGTAAAGGGGCATCTGCTGAAGCAGAAGATGGGGATGCAGAGCCGCGACGGGATCTTTAGGTACGTGTGGTTAAGTGATCGGTATTATGCCGCGATGCGTAAGGCGAGTAGAGAGGTGAAGTGATGGCAAGCAGAATCGGTGAAGAAGGAACATTGCGTAGGTTAATCGCTGACCCGCGAACACCATCGCACATTCGTAAGAGCGCTGAGGCACGCCTTGCTAAGCTGACTGGTAAAGCCACCGACCGTGCTCAATTGCACCGCGCTTTGGACGCCGTGATGGATCGAAGGGCTGGGAAGGACTTAGAGGAATTTCGCGATCCGCGGTCCACTTACTCCTGAAAAGACTCGCAAATATTTTGAGCTTAATCGTAAGAATGAAGCCGAGCCTGCGAGGTAGTAATTCACATGGCCAACTGCGACGCAATCAAAATCGAGATAGACGCCAATCTCGCCGTGCGGCTTAGCGATGCTCTGTTCGCGCTTGAGACGCTGGTTGAACATGTGAATGCACTGGATCGTCTGCCGCGTCAGTTCCACCGCGACGACTGGACCACGAAAGAGTTGCTTGACTCGGCACGCGAATGGAGAGAGTACTGTGGCTAAGGTACTTCCGCCTAAAAAATTCTCACCTACTCAGCGATTAGAGAAAGCGTACGAGCAAGGTATCAAGCAGATCGTCCATCGTGTACTCACGCCAAAGCGTCCTGATCAGACACTTGATGAGTGGCTGGCGGAACTTGTCGAGCGCAGCCAGCAAGAAGACATTCAGCGCGCTAGCGAGACCCTTGCAGCGCGAATGTGTAAGTGGGTTGCAGTAGGTAATCAGAAAACCTGGCGCGAAGCCGCGGCTCGAAGCATGAAGAGCCAAAAACTCTTCAAACTGCTTGAGAAGGAAATGCAGGGTGCGACGGGCGAAGCGGTTCGTCGCATCATTCAGCAGAATGCCCAACTTATTTCCTCCATCCCACTTGAGGCTGCTCAGCGACTGACTGACGAAGTCACTAAGGCTCAGCAGCGCGGTGCGCGGCCTGGAACTATAGCCAAGATGATGAAAGCGCGCTTCCCGGAGCTCGTGCGCAGTCGAGTGAACTTAATTTCGAGAACAGAATCGGCAAAGACAAGTCTCGCCTTGACAATGGCGCGGTGTGAAGAGCTGAACATTGACTTTGCGGAGTGGGGCACTTCCGAGGACGTTCGAGTGCGGCCCTCACATAAGCTCATGGATAAAGTAATCTTTTCTTGGAACGATTTACCTAATCCTGAGGCACTGGCTGGTGAGAAGTCGACGCTGGGTAATTATGGACCGGGTGGGTGCCCAAACTGTAGATGTGTCGTATATCCGGTGCTGTCGCTCGAAGACATTCATTTTCCAGCCCGCGTCTACAGCCAAGGAACAATCAGACACTATACGAAACAAGAGTTTATTTCGCGCTTTGCCAGCAAGGTAGCGGCGTGACCGTATCATCAACCTCTAACCAATACACAGGAGAACGGTGCAATGAAGTTTAAGAGTCTCGCATCCATTTTTAGCGTCCTGGCGGCGGTGCTCGCGCCGTTGTCCACTTTGGCCCAGACTTACACAACCCAGTCGGGCGTTACGTTCTTTGTGCAACAGTCCGCCACGGCTACGGCCGCTAGCGGCATTGTGCGGCTGCCCAACTTCAGCGGTACTGGCGTGCTGAACATCATCGAGACCGGCATCACTGGGTCACCCAGTGGATGCACTGTCGCGCTTAAATATGTGTCTAACGCGGGCGGAGCTGCTACTGCAGCCGTGGCCACTGTCGCGTTCACTCCTGCTACTGGTACGCAGCAGATCATCGTGCAGCCGTCGGTACTTGTGGGCGACAACTACCAGGCCACATACGCCTGCTCCAGCGCATACCCCACAGCCGGCAACCTGAGCATCAGCTTTAGCCCAAGCGGCACTGAGACCCAGGACCCTTGTCTTATCTCGCCGAAGTCCAGCGTGGTTGTGAACTTGACTGGCTCGTCTGCAACGCAGTTGGTGGCTCTGTCGACTGGCAAGAAGGTGTATGTCTGCGGATTGGCCGTCGGCAATACTACTGCCGCCACTACGCTCACGCTCAATTACGGCACTGGTTCGGCTTGCGGTACAGGCACTACGGCGCTTACTGGCGCAGTGCCGATGGCGGCTAACGGATTGTTTACCGTAGGCGGCTTTAGCACCACGTTCGCATCGACTCCAGTGTCTAACGCTGTGTGTGCTACGGCTAGCGCGGCCGGTGTGGCGGGCATACTTAGCTATGTACAGCAGTAGGTTCGCATGCGCCGTCTGGGCTTAACCCTTCAACCTATTAGACGGAGACGCTTTATGTCTACGCGACGGCGGTTGGCGGTGCAGAAGTCTGACATACTGGTGTTTAACGGAATGGAGCTGGATGCCAGTATTCTCGATGAAATGTTTACGGCGGACAAAAGGCTTTTGTGGGCGTTCATCAAAAATGCTGATGGCGACACACAGCCAATTTCATACACAGAAGAACGTGTCATCTGGCTTACAGACGATGACCTTGTAAGAAGTAAATCTGAAGTCTAAAGGAAGGACGGTCTGCTGCAAGTGAAAAATAGAAAACGTAACAGGCCGTCCCTGGTTTCTAAGGCTGTAGCTGATATAGCTGATGTAGCTGGTCAGAAGTTGGGCCTCGCAGGTGGTGCCGAAGCTAACGACGCCTTCCAGAATCTTTTGGCGCGCACCGGCGTTGGATCCTCCAGTCTTGAGAATGGTACTGACTACCCGCTTACACGACTGACACTTAACTTTTGGCAGCTGGTGAGCCTCTTTGAAGGTAGCTGGCTGGCCCGCCGTGTAGTCGAGGCACCAGCCGCTGACATCGTGAAGACTTGGCCCACTATTCTGGGAGAGACTAAGCCTGAAGATCTGGCCAAGTTCAAGCGGAAGGTTACAAAGACCAACACGAAGAGCAAGGTACTAGAGGCACTCACCTGGGGCCGCTTGTTTGGCGGCGCTGGTGCATTGATTGTAGTCAAGGGCCACGAGCATGAACTCGACAAACCGTTAGATCTGGATAAGGTCGGCATCGGGGCTTATAAAGGTCTTGTAGTATTTGACCGCTGGAGCGGCATATCACCGGCTGGTGACGTTTGCGACGATTTCGATAGTCCGCTGGACGTGGGGCTGCCGGAGTTCTACGACGTGCATGCTAAGAGTTCCAGCGAGACCATGCACGTGCACAGTAGCCGCATCCTGCGCTTCTGCGGACCGAAGATGCCTGAACCCGAAAATTCAGTCTACCAAGGCTGGGGTATCTCTGTTCTCGCGCCGGTAATGCAGGCTCTGATGAGTTACGATAACGTCAGCGCAAATGCTCTATCACTGAGCTACCGCGCCAACCTTATCGGAATGCGCATGCCTGAGCTTGCGCAGATTCTTAGCGGCGTAGGCATCAGTCAGAAGGCAGCTCAGCAGTTTGCCGAGCGCATGGCGCCCGTCAACCAGATGCTGTCGAATCAGTCCCTGGTTATGCTTCCGCAGGACGGAGAGCTGAGCAACGTGCAATACAGCTTCTCTGGGTTGGCCGAGCTTATTCAGATGTTCCAGTTGCAGATGGCGGGCGCAGCTAAGATGCCAGTATCGCTACTATGGGGTAGACTATTCAACGGGCTGGGTAACTCTGGAGAGGGCGATGAGCGCATCTACGAGAAGACAGTGGCCACAGAGGCCGACGCTACTCTGCGCCCCGCGCTGGAGAAGCTATTTCCCGTCATCATGGCTTCGGAGTTGGGCGAAGTGCCTGACGACATGGAACTGAACTTCCCCTCCATTCGTGTACTTGATGAAAAGGAGAAGGCAGATTTAGCTAAGGGCACAGTGGACTCAGTAGTGGTGTGCCTCAATTCTGGGTTGTTTTCGCCGCGCAAGGCCGGTATGGAAATCAAGCAAGCCAGCGACATCAACGGTTTCGGCACCAACCTCACGGACGAAGACATCGACAGGCTCAGTGATGAAGTTAGTTCTGAGGGTGAGCTAGGCGAAGGGCTTTTCGGGCCTGAGAGTGAAGGCGGCGGGCTGAGTCCGACTAGCGGCCCGGCTAAGGTGATTAAAGAAGAGGATAAAGTCGGCAAAGAGGCCGTCCAGGGCGTCAAGCCGGTGCCGGTTGAGGGTAACGGCTCGCCTAACCCTAAGGAGAGCGCTGTGGGGCTCCCAGGGGCCAAGAAAGTGGCTCCTGAGGCTAAGGCGCATGACGCTGGAATGTCGCCCGAGATGGTTTGGATAGAAGCCTGCGAAAATGAGGCCGACACCATTCCCAAAGCGCTGCGGGGCACTTGGGAAGGTGAAGTGTTAGTTAAGAAAGGCGCGCTGAATAATCTGCAGTTTTACGCAGAGCAATTCAAGGTGCCGTATGCGAAGTGCTTGGCGTATGTAAGAGGTCGCGGCATCGCACACGATGCTGACGGCTCAGCGCGAAAGACGATGACCATTCACGGCCTGCCCGTCGTGATTGAGACCCGCAAAGGTGAAGTGCGAAGTGGCGCGACGTCGAACGGCAAGTCTTGGTCCACAGTCATGCCTTACGACTACGGGTACTTCAAGGGTATTCCTGGTGCCGATGGAGATTCACTCGATATAGCGGTCGGGCCTGATCCTGCAGCCAAATGGATTTATGTGTTTGACCAGGCTGTCTTAGGCGATCGAAGTAAATTCGATGAGTCGAAGGTCTTCGTCTTTTACCCGTCATACGAGGCTGTAAATGCGGCCTTCTATGCCGGTCATCACCGCGCTGAGGATGTCCTGCTGGATTGGACACCGATGAGCGTGGAAGACTTCAAGTCCTGGCTAAAGAATCGTGATTACAGGAAGCCCTGCAGCCCGGAGGTTAAGTAATGCGGCCGGTCACGCAATCCCGCACCGGAGAGCATGGCACATGCTTCCGTGCTTCATTGGCTTCCATTCTGAATTTGAAGGAAAAGCAAGTTCCGGACTTTGGTGAATCTAATGAGGACCCTGGCATCGACACCTTCCTGGCTAAGTACGGACTGCATTATCAGGAGGTGCCGATAGGCGATGTAGCGCCAACTGGATACCACGTTATAACTGGTATCAGTCCGCGTGGTGGCATGCACGCCGTCGTAGGCCTAGATGGCCAAATAGTCTGGGACCCTCATCCGCCAGAATTGAATGACGGGCAAGGCTTGGCAAAGCCTAAGTATTACGGACTGTTACTTCCAGTTGCTAAGGACTCTCGCGCCGAGGCTGAAGCGCTGAAGTCCAAGCATGACGAACTAAAGAATAGTCCGGTGCGTCACAGCGGTGGCGAACCTGCTTACCGTGCCCTGCGTCAGCCAACAACGGAGTTGGTCAAAGAAGCCGAGCGTCTGCTTGCTAAGACCAGGACAGATGACCAGCCATTTTGGGCTGCCAAAGTAGCATCGGCATATAAGTATCTGGCCACGGCTGATAAGAACGCCGGACTACATAATTGGGGACAAGCAGCCGCCTACCTAGATGCGGCGCTCACGATGGCTCACACGGTGATCGATAAACTGCGTCATACTGGGAGAGCAAAAGACGGCTTCTTCACTAGTCGTCTGGACCGTTACCCATTCAGCGAGTTGCTTGATGTAGTGGGCATCGATGTACAAGAATTCCTGCGGCGCACAGTAGAGCAGCGTGAGCGGTTGATTGACACGGCTATCAGAGAACTAGATAAGAAGACGGGAAGGGCGAAGGATACGGATCCCCGAGACGGAGTCACGAAGTGCCAAGCGTGCGGTGTGGGTCTGATGGGCGACGACGTTCTGGAGCGCGGTGGCAAGGTTATCTGCCCGGAGTGCGCGGACTCGGCAGTTCGGCACAGGGCGAAGGACACTACACCCGAAGAGCGCCGTGCAGCAAAGACTCCGCATAAATTTGAGGCAGATCGGTGGAAACCTTGGGCGTGTAAACTTTGCGGAAAAGATGTGGATGCATTGATTCACCACGGTGGTTCACACCTAAGTGCCAAGCCCGCCCTCGACCGCTCTCGGCTTTATTGTGCGCTGGACGTAGTGATGGACTCAGCGAAGGACGGTTTCTTAGACGACCCGAAGAACATTCCCGGTGCATTGAAGAACCTCAAAGGACACTCACGAGAGTGGGGTGGTCCAAAGCCTAAAGCCACCCCGCATGTGCAGGACTACCCCACCTGGGCCCAGCTAAAGAAGAATGCCAAGGTTCGTGTCAAAGCCACTGGTCAAGAATTAAAAGTGGTCAGCACTGATATCGCCTGGGTAGCACTTTCAGATGGTAAAGAGTATTTGCCGAAACAGTTAGAACTAGTCTAAGGACAGAGGTACTAAGACCATGGCCGCAACACCACAGCCCAGTTTCACTGTCGACGCCGCACTGACTACTTCGTTCGGCTCGCCTAGTACACGCGTCGCCCTGCCTGGCACGCCCGCTAGCGACGCCACCGTGCGCTTGCTTAACCTGTCCGGAGTTCCGGTGTTCGTAGCCCTGGGCAGTAACACCGTCGTCGCTACGGTTGCCGCCGGAGTGTGTATCGTACCCGGTCCAGTGCCGACTTACCTGGGCATTGGCACCGCCACCTACCTGGCCGGCATTACGCAGGGCGGTAACAGCCCGTTCGGCGCTGCCGGGACTCCGCAGGCGATCTTGAACATCGCGACAGGGAGCTAGGCCAATGCCATTACGTGAAGGCAGTTCTCAGTCAACGATTTCACATAACATCGCGGTTGAACGCCGCGCAGGAAAGAAGGAGGACCAAGCCGTGGCGATTGCGATGAGTAAGGCGAAGGGGAAGGACGACGGGACAAAGTTTGGTCGTGGCGACGCGGTAGTGGCAGTCGATCAACCTGCTGATACTGGCGTCGGAGTAGTGCTCGGTTTTAACGGCACTCACTATCGCGTGAAGTTTCTTGATGGTAATGTTGGCGCCTTCACGGAAGGCGCACTTAGACTTGCCACGTATAAGGATCGTGAGAAAGCTAAAGATGCCGATCCAGCGATCTACAAAGATTGGCCGGACGACAAGCTGCGCGCCGCCTATAGGAAGTATCTTCAGAACTACATGCCGAAAATGGCGCTGCAAGTACTGCTTGAGATGGAGCGTCGTGGCATCGGGCCTTTGCCGGGGCAGCCCAACAAACCAGCCAAAGACCGCGTTCTCGGCCATGGCGCAGTGGGCGACCTCAAGCCTGTCCCCGTCAAAGACACCGAGTGGACCGACCCGAAGCCGAAGGGCAAGTACGGACTGACCACCAGCGCCGCACTGCGCACGCCCGAGGCGGTAGCGGCAGCTTATGGGAAGAAAGACCCTGAGGGTTTCAAGCGGTCATTTGGGAAGGACTCAGGCCCAGAGTGGAAGTCGAGAGCTAAAGGTTTCTTCGTACTTTGGGACAAAGGTTACACCTGGGGTTCTGTCGAAGATCTGACCAAACCTGGTGAAAAGGGTGAGTGGGAATCGGTCCCAGTATGCCGCACCGGCAGTGCGATGCCACGAACGTTCAGGTCACTAGAGTCTGCTAAACGTGATGTAGAAACACGCACTGCGCTATACAGGTCTAAGACCGAGGCGGTAGCGGCAGCTTATGGGAAGAAAGACCCTGAGGGTTTCAAGCGGTCATTTGGGAAGGACAGCGATCTTGTACCAGCTGACTGCGAAGCAAACATTCATTATTACAAAGAGCAAATCAAGGTGGCAGAGAAGCAACGCGCTAAACGCGGTGACGAGGAAACTGACGCCGATATTCACTTCTACCGTGCGCAGCTGAAGATGGAGGAGCAAAACTTGGCACGAGTTAAGAAGGGCGAGAAAGTTCAAGCTCGTGACTCACGACTCCCGAGGCCCGTATGAGCACAGAACTTCAGGACGAGCCTGAGATAGTACGGGCGACCAAGACGGCACACGGCTACCTGGCCAGTCCTCTGTCCGAGCATATCAGCGAGATGCCAGACGGCAGCCTGTTAATTGTCGGCTGCCCCATCGCCAGAACTGGCTGGCAAGAATATTCTGTGCGCGACCTTCCACAAGAGCTAGCTAAAGAGTTGGGCATTGACATTACCAATCCATCGGCGATGATCGACCTTTATCGACCTGCGAGCGAAGTGTTTAAGCCGGAGTTCCTGGCCAGTTTGAACGGACGGCCAGTTACAGACAACCATCCGCCTGGTTTTGTCGACCCATCGAACTTCAGCCAATATTCTAAGGGTCACATCCAGAATCCACGCCGCGGTCCTGAACCATTGGAAGACGGCGAGTGGCCGGTAATTGCCGACATCGTCATTTCTGGTGAGCCGCTAGTTGGTAAAGTTCGTACTAAGCAGGCACGTGACATCAGCCTGGGCTATAACTTTACCATCGACCGTGATGGCGACCGTATTATCCAATGTGACTACATCGCCAACCACACGGCGGTAGTTCCCAAGGGACGCGCCGGCGACCTCGTATCAATCGGCGACGCCCAATCCGAAGATCTTACAGCACAGTGCGTTACTCCGCCTGAGCCTGCGGCATCGCCGCCTGAGCCCAGCGCCGGGCACGTGACGTCAACCACTAACGCACTACCAACCAAGAAGGAGAAAAAACCCGTGATGAATTTGCGTAAACACATCTGGGGCCTTGGGCTGAGGGCGGCGGCACAAGACGCTGACATCGAGCCTGAGAAGCTGGCAGAACTCACGCCGCCTGAGGCTGAGGACAAGAAGAAGGCACGTGATGAGGACTTCGAGATCGAGGAGACCGGGCAGGTCAAGGACACGCGCAAGCGCAAGGCTAAGGACCTGGACCCTGAGATCGAAGAGACTCATACCAATGACAAGCGTGGGCGCATGCACGACGCGCTAGACAAGATGCTCGACGCGCGCGGCAAGGACGCCGATATCGAGGCCCTGAAGGATTTGCTCAATGACTTCCTGTCTGAAGAGGAGACCGAGCCTCAGCACGAGGCTAAGGACGCCGAAGAAGAGGAAGAAGTAGAGGACGCCGATCCAGCCGAGCTTGAAGAACTGCTTGGTGAGGGTGAGGAGCCTGACGAGGAGGAGGCTGACGACGCCGAGGAAGAGGTTGGTCCTGGCGGCGAAGAGAACTTCGAAGAGGAAGAAGAGGCTGACGACCGCAAGAAACGAGCCAAGGACCGTGCTACCGCCCATGATGGCGCTGTAGCGACGCTGCGCATGCTGCGTCCGGTCGTGGCTAGGTGCAATGACGCTTCTGTCAAGGCGGCCTTCAACACCGCACTGAGCAGTGTCAGCCGCACCAGCCGTGCTCGTACTGGCGACTCTGGCTACGGACGCTTCGCGGCTGGCTCGCGAGCACGCACCGCTGACCTGCCTCGACAGAATAACATCGCACGCGCGGCTGACGCCACTGCGGACGCTAACGCGAAGCTTCAGAAGTACTACGACGAGCGTCGTAAGGGAGGCAAATAATGGCGGTCATCTCGTTTGGTCAAGTGATCCCGGTAACCGGGCCGAATCTCGGATTCCCGGGCACCATCAGCCGGCAGGGTGAGCGCGTCGCGCCTTCCCGCCAGTTCTCACCCACTACCAGTACCAACAACCTCAACTTCGGTGATCCGGCCGTAGTTATTCAGAACGCGCAGGGCGGCTACTACGACTCCGTAGCCGACTTTATTGCGGCTGCAACGGCCAACATCGGGCTGGTTGCTTCGCAGTTTGCAGGCGTGGCCGTTCGTGAAGTGCAGACCCAGCTGGCTTACCCGTTCGGCTTCAACGTCGCGCCGGGTGCTCAGCAGGTCGGTTACTACGCGGCCAGCCAGATGGCGACTGTGCTGGAGCGTGGTAGCGCTACGGTCAACGTGGCCGTAGCTAACACACCTGTTTCCGGCTCGCAGGTATACACGCGCGCTGTGGCCAATGCGGCTGTTTCGGCTGGTACGGTGGGCGACTGGGAGATTGGCGCTCCTGCGGCTTCCGACTTGTTCACGCTGAACGGCATTACGGCTGCTGCAGCTGCCGCCACTTCGCTGACTGGCATCACCTTTACTGGTGTGTACGTTGGGCAGGTGGTCTCGGGTCCTGGCATCGCGCCGGGCACTTACGTCGTCAGCGGTACTGGCACAGCTGGTGCTTACACCACCATTGTGCTCAGCAACGGCCTGACCACAGCAGTCACGGCTACCAGCGTACTCACTTTCAGCAACCTCATTGCGCTGTCCAACACGGTCGCGCGCACCGGTTTCCTGGACGCCAACAGCGTCATGGAAATCACTCTCAAGATCCGCAACGCGGCCTAACCCAGACACGAGGAGACGACAGAACCATGAAACAGATGCGACAGAGCACTCGTGGCTATGACGGATACTCGAGCGGAAGGGCCCAGGCATTTGATGCTGCGGGCGCTTCCGGTCTGGCATTCCTGAATAGCCAATTGGAACTTATTGACACCGACCTGGTAGAGCCTCTTCAGGCCGTTACCCATCCGCGCGACATTACCGTTGAGACCGGCGGCGGTTGGCCGCAGTTCCTCAGCGCGTGGAGCGCCAACTACGCCACGACCGGAACTCAGTACTTCGGCCTGCAGGGCACCAATAACACCGAGCTGCCCGAGGCTCAGGCTGACGTGCAGAAGGGCGTCTGGGCGACTTACATCTGGGCCATGGGCATGACTGTTACGTTCGTCGACCTCCAGCGCATGGAGTTCGCCCTGCGTACCGGTCAGGCTCCGCCGTTCAGTCTGCAGGAGCTTTATGAAAACAGCGTCGAGACCAACTGGGTCAAGGCTCTGGACTTCGTTACTTACGCTGGGTTCCTGGGTGGTGCGGCACTGATCAACAACCCCGCCGTGTATGAGTACGTCGTGCCGGCTGGTACTTCGGGCTCTACCACTTGGGCCAAGAAGACTCCGGGCGAGATTCTGAATGACGTCAACTCTGGGCTCACCCAGACGTTGACCAATTCTGGTTTCGCAGCGACTGAGGGCATGGCCGATCGGTTGCTCGTGCCTTACACGCAGTTCAACGTGCTGACGCAGCCGCAGGCAATCGCGGGTGTGCCGGTCGCGATGAGCGTGATCGAGTATATCGAGAAGTACTGCATCGCGGCGCATCATGGCGTGGCCTTTAAGATCAACCCTCTCCCAAATCCCTGGATCAGCGGCCAAGGCACTGGTAACACGGCGGCTGTCGGCACGCAGGGCAATGGTCTGGACCGCGCGGTGTACTACAAAAATTCAAAACGTAGTTTGTACTTGAAGATCCCGCAGGTGATGACTAAGGTCATGACCGTCCCCACTACACGCGCAGGAGTTGCATACGAAACCGCGTTCATGGGATGCATCGGCGAAGTCGTGTTCAAACGGACTACGACCCAGGTGTACCAAGACGGAGTCTAAACTTTGAGGCTTTGTTAAGCCTCTAACCAAGTTGCGCGGGTGGTTGGATGCCGCTAGTACGGCGAATCCTTGCCGCCTTACAGGCGGTGACCAACCTCCCGCGCGACAACAATCAAACCAAGCAGCAAGGAGAATACATGGTACAGCTTTACTTCACACGAGCAAAGATCTTTCTGATTCCCGGCGACGATGAGAATGGTGAGCGGCGATTCACTGCGCAGCCCAGTGCCGGAAAGCCCGTCCCCGCGCCCGACTGGGTGCGTGAGACCGCGACATATAAGTTTGGCATCAAGGACAAGTCCATCGTCGACTTGACGCCGCCCAAGCGTAGCCGCAAAGTTGAGCCTGAAGAGGTGCCTATCAGCGACCCGCCTGTCGAGCCGGGTGACGCCGCTGACGACGCCGACTCTGATGACGATGACGATGACGATGATACAAAGGTGGCCAAAGCCGCCGGCAAGTCGGCAAAGCGCGCTAAGAGCGCTAAGGACGCCGGCAGGGCCATCGGACTAGGGCGTTAGTACAAAGAGCGAAGTAGTGCAGATGGAGTAATGGGATGGGCAGTCAAGCATACACAGGTAATGGATGGCCCGACTTCAATGGCTGGGTTCAGAATGCGTGGGGCTCAGGCGAAGAAGGTGGCTGGTGGGGCGGAGTGCCGAATGCTACGAACCTCGTGTTCGGCCAAAATCCAGCTTACTACCTGGATGACTTCTTGGCTGTCTATCCCAAGTTCTTTGGCCTACCTACTATGATCGCCAATTGTGCGACCGTGGCCGGCAGTAACCAGATTCAAGTACCGTCATTGGCAGGGCTGAACTTCGGGCAGTTTCTCACTTCGCCCGGCACATTTACAAAAGGCACAGTAGTTACTGGCATAAGCAGTACACTAGGTACCGCTCAGGCCACCACACATGGTGAACAGCCGCAGGGTGCCTTGCCGGGCAATACACTTACACTGAGCACAGTTCCGCCGAATGGCGTGCTTCAGTTGCTAACCCTAAATGGGGTCTACCAAACACCCGGCATTGACTACACTCTGACAGGCAGCACGATCAGCACGACTGCTGAGGTGCCTCCAGATGGAGAACTCTGGGCTACGTGGTTGGTCCAAAATCAGACTTATCCGGTACACGGCGAATCACCACTGGGCGCGCTGCCCGGCAGCATATTCACGCTCAGTAGCGCGCCGCCTGATGGCTCACTGCAGACGCTGACTGTTAACGGTGTGTTTTTGACTGCCGGCACCGACTACGTACTTACTGGCCGGACTATAGTGTTGGCATCACCGTTGACTAGCGGCACTCTGTACGCCACTTGGTTGGTAGCGACCGTGGGCTATGTGGTAACTCTGAGTTCAGCCGCATTGGTTACGTCAAGCGGAGCCGTTCTGAACGTGTACCAGCAGCCACCTGTCCCGATCTCCGTTATACAGATGTATCTGAACTTGGCTTGGTCATCATTAGTGCAGTTACGCTGGCAAGAGCAGTGGCCAGTAGCCATGGCATGGATGATCGCCCACTACTGTACTCTCTTTGCAAAGAGCGATGCTTCTGAGGTTATGGAAACGCTGCAGTCCGCTATGCATGGCGAAGCCCCTGTAGGCGCATTTCCTGGAACTGTGTACACGCTGAGTCAAGCACCTCCAGGTGGCATGCTGCAATCGCTGACGCAGAACGGTCTATTTCTTACGCCTGGTGGCATGGACTACACATTGAATGGGGCCACTGTCACGCTGACAGTACCTACCAGTGATGGTGATACGCTCTGGGCTACATGGCCGATACAGATGCAGGCATTCACCAGCGGCCAGCCTAATGGTGCACAGATTGCAGCGCAGGGCTTAGCTGGTGGTATCCAAGCTAGTAAGAGTGTAGGCGATGTATCAGTGAGCTACCAAGTTCTGACGTCACTAGAAGAATGGGGCTCGTGGCAACTTACTTCGTATGGCCAACAACTCGCAACTGCTGCTAAAGTCATGGGTGCTGGTCCAATGGTCGTATACTAGGAGTTTAATCATGGTGCTCGCCTGCCCCTCTATTCTGCTACTGAAGTGCTATCCTTGGCGCTACACCTGTGGCCAGCCTTACACAGCAGGCCAACTAATCTGTAAGAAATGTGGCCAGAAGCTGCCGACAGTATGACCGGGCCCAATATCACAGTAGCGCGTAAGTCTGGTGCGGCTGCCGCTTTGAAGCGTATTGTAGGTCTTGGTAAGTTAGCTGCATACGTCGGCATTCCATCATCTACTAGTCGTGATCGCTCAGCGCAGTTACTTAGCATGGCCGATAATGTGAAATCTAAGCGCAAGAAAGCTAGGCTGAAGAAGGCTGCCGATGCGGATGCAACCAATGCTGAACTATTGTTCATTTTTAGCAAGGGCAGTCCACTGCGCAAACAAAAAGCACGTCCAGTATTGGAGCCTGCTGTTGAGGCCGATGGTAATCGGCAAGCGATTGGGCGTGAATTGGCTGGCGCGGCTAAGGCATCCATTATCGGTGACCGAGCTAAGGCGCTTAAGCAGACAAAGCGTGCGGCATTAGCCGGGCAGAACGCGGCTCGGCGCTGGTTCACCGACCCAAGAAATAACTGGGCGCCAAATACGCCATCTACTATTAAGGCCAAGGGTAGCGCTCGACCGGGAATTGATACCGGCGCCATGCGTGCTGCGATCATAGGAGTAGTAAATGAAGAGTAAGTTTCTTTCAGTACTCATATTTCTAGCGGTCACGGCGGCATCGGTCAAGGCGCAGACACAGGTCAATCCCGCGTCGCAGATCAACTGGCCAGTGTTGACGGGAACTACCGCGCCAACACAGTATTGCCCTACGGCAACTACCGGATCCATAGTATCGGGATCTGCGAGTGTGACGCTGGCTTCGACTAGCGGTGTATTTACCAACCAAGTAGCCGTCGGCGCAGGCATCCCAACGGCAACGTCCGTCGTGTCTATCAATTCTACGACACGCGTGGTTACGCTGAGCCAAGCAGCTACGGTGACCGCCAGCGGCGTAAACCTGTACTTTAGCAGCTATGGAATGCCATATACAAACTTAGCTAGTGGCAGAGCATACACCTGCACTACGGCCGGCTGGACTGCAGCAACTGACACTGTATACCCTGGTGTTACATCTGACGGATCGAATGGCCTCAATGTCGCAGGCACCATCGTGACTGGCACTCCAATAGCCACTTCGTCAGGCGGGACAGGATCAAACAATGCTGTAGGCGCTCTACAAAATCTTGGAGGAGTTGCTCTCTCTCCTGCTTTAAGCGGTGCA
>Ga0302281_10000550_pt1 | contig 27491 bp, 28 predicted proteins | sample III_Fen_E1_2_FD_198762 | JGI IMG/M metagenome (GOLD analysis project Ga0302281, IMG submission 198762) | Peat permafrost microbial communities from Stordalen Mire near Abisko, Sweden - III_Fen_E1_2 | ecosystem: Environmental > Terrestrial > Soil > Wetlands > Permafrost | place: Sweden: Abisko...
GCCACAACAAGACGGTTGCCATAGTACCAGAATCACACGGTTTTCCCTGCTCAATGCGTAGGAGGGTTGCGGCAGAAGTGCCAACCTCCTTAGCTACATCTCGAAGAGTTCGTTCCTCCATCGTTCGCCATTTACGTAGTACGGTTCCTAATCTCATGTACGCATCGTCTCATAAGCGGAGATTTGTGTCAAGAGAGAATTTTTGTTTTATTTCTTGACACGCTTAGTATTTTGCGCTAGGATTGCGAAATAGGAGAAACTATGCAGTTGCAATCACAACCCAAAGGTAAACAGTTGACTTGGAACGAACTCCTGTCGCTTTCTACGGGCGCTCTGGTCCGCGATCTACAAGGGGATGTAGGAACGGTGTCCGAAACGACATTCAAAGGGCGCATCGTTCGTCGTATTGAGTGGAATGACGGCTGCATCACTCTTATGAGCGGAAAGCCTCAACTCGAAACGGGAATCTATATTCCATGAATTTTATGCTTGCAATTATGCTTGCATTGTGCTACCGTGTACTTGCATAGGGGAGAAGAAACCAATATGACAGTTGAAAGTAAAAGAGGGGCAAACGGCGGTGACGCTCGTGCCAAAAAGTTGTCAAAGGAAGAGCGTAAGACAATCGCAAGCACAGCCGCAAAAGCAAGATGGGCAAAGAAAAGGGCTGAGAATAATCCTATCGAAACCAAAATTTCATACGTCAACAAAAAAACGGGAGAGACAAAAGCACCTACTATAATTGATGCCGAATATCCCGAAGTTGACGAAGTTCCAGAGGCTTCCCCCGCACCTGTAGAACCAACGATAGTACCTGCTCCTCTTGACGCTCCTAAGCCAGATAAGCGCTCTATAATCAAGAAAAAAGCACGTTTGCCAAAAGAGTTTGGAGCAGCACATTCCTACGCGGAAAAAAGACTGGCCGAGATTGCAAAAGAACGCGGACAAATGGTTCGTCAAATTGGAGAATTAACATCCAAAGTTCACGGTCTTGATGCGGAGACTCCTGGCCTGTTGCAACTTTTAAGGGCTCTTAAGAGTACAGAGACACAGAATCAATCATTTGCTAATCCGCAAGCATACCAAACACTTCCTATTCCTATCGCGGTAGGAATAAGCCCTAATCCGCAAGCAGGAAATGTTATTCAGCAAGCAGAGGCTATTCCTCCTGCGCCGATAGCCAACGGTGGAGCAGTAGATTTTGATTCTTCGCAACAGGATTTGCCTGAAGATGCCTTTTTGAGAGGTGCGGCTGGTGGGGATAGGGGTTGGGTTTAGTAATCAGGTTATTAAGGAGAAGATATGAATTACACGAAAAAGAAATATGATGAAGCTCGTAGGAGGTTTATTGACGGGCAACCGTGGGACAAAATCGTAGAAGTCTTCGCCACGGTTCCGCAGGTGACGCTTGAAGAGGCAAACGAGATGCACAACAGGTATCTGTCTACGAAAAACGGATTGCATAACGCGGACAGAGATTTCCTCGATGCGGTCAACTCCGTCCTTGCCAAGCAGGGTCCGGTGATTGCAGCCACGCCAGCGGAAGGCATGGTATCGCTGGAGGGTGTACGTAAGGCATGTACCGCAATGCTACTTGATGACCACGGATGGAATGTGTCAGATGCAATCTATGCGGCTCGCATTCTTTGTGAACGTGCGGTTCTTGTTCCGGTACCAACTGTAGCCGAGCCAGAGCCAACCGTAACGCTGGTGGACGCAGCAGAGGGGCGCTCGCTCGAAGTACCGGCCAGCGCGGTGCATGAGATGGAGTACCCGGAGGCCTCATCATGGCTCGTGCCTGAAACTTTCTCACAAGAAAGAAAATTAGTGTGCAGTATATGCGGGGCTTGTGTGTCTGACAGGGGGATGCATACCGCGTGGCGTGGAAGGGAGGCTGTCATGTACGACCCGATGAAATCCAACTATCTCACCAGCATCTGTGGCTTGTGCAGTGCGGTTGTTGTCGATCAGACGAAGCATACCGCGTGGCATGGAACGCAGCAAGGCTAAGCGCAGAAAAGAGGAGCAATGAGCAATCCCACACCTTACGAATGGCTAGAGACGTTACATGTATGGGCGATTCGAGCCCTTGTCGCAGAAATAAAACTCTCCGACTTGCAAGCCGCGCTTGATGAATTTGTCCCGTTGATCACGCCAGTGAGCAGCACAACCAGTTCGACGCCGTGGGGGTGATAGATGGCAAAAGTTAGACTAGCAAGTGATGGTTCGGCGCTCTTTTGGTGTCCAGGATGCGACGGTGCTCATGGCGTGCGAGTGCGCGGCGAGAACCATCCTGTTTGGGGCTGGAATGGCAGTGTTGATGCGCCCACGTTCACTCCGTCGATTCTCGTTCGTGGGGTTCAGCCTCTCACTGATGCCGAAGCTGAGAGCGTATTCAACGGGGAAAATATCGAACCTCGCCCACTATGTTGCCACTCGTTCGTTACTGATGGACGCATTCAGTTTCTCGACGATTGCACGCATTCGCTCAAGGGCCAAACGGCCGATATACCGGAGTGGGAAGCTTGAGCGCATCCGCACAAATTCGAGAAACTGAGCGTATCAGGGCGCGAGTAAAGGCTGCTGCGCATAAGAAAATTGGCTTATGCGTAAACTGCTCACGGCCAAAACAGGAAGGATCATCACCACTCACGCAGGACTCACCAGAGCACCGAGGGTCCTGCCAACCTCTTTACCGGGAGGCTACACCGTGACAATCGCTGAATCCACATCGAAGTATCCCGCCTTGATGGCCTACATCGCCGACCGCAATACCTTGCCCACCACAAGCGCATGGTGTGACCAGCTTCGCAAGGATGAGCAGACGGCGCAGAATGGCGGCTTGGCCGATATTGCCGAGCAGTTGAAGCAGGCGCAAGCCGATTACGCAATAGAGCAACGGTCCAAAGGTTACACCGAGTATCCCTACAATTCAGCGATGGGCGAATACCTCGGGCTACCTCTCAAGGGAAACAACGAACCGGAACACGGCTACTATATGGCGTCCTGCCTCAAGAGCCATTACGCGCTCAGGGTACAGGTCAAGGGGCTGGAGGAGGAACGTCATGGATGAGTTGAAGCCGTTACAGAGAACCGATTTTACGGCTATGGACGGAGATTTTGGGCCTACACTGATACGTCACACCCATCCTGGAGGGAAATGGACTGACGTAGAAAATGTCCAGATTCGTGAGAAGATGCTGCTGGATGCGCTGCGGAAAACTCAAGGATGGTTGACCCCAGAAGATAGGCTAGATATTGGGAGTCTGATTGAGCAGTTCGATGCGGAGGAAAACCGATGAAACGGTTTCTAGCAGTTATCGTGCTGGCCGTGGTTGCCAGCGTGTGCGGGTGCAAAAGCTACAATCCTCGCATAATAGTTGTTAAAGATGGCGTGTGGTGTTCTAATTCCGCGCCCATTCTGGCATCCAACAATGGAAGTATTCTTGGTTACTATTCCGCTGTAAGCGGCGCTTCTGGAGGTGTTAAATGACTCCATCAGGATCGAAGAAGGTTTTTGATGAGATTTACAAACAGTTTGAAACACTTACTCCGTGGAAGAAACAAGATGCCGATCAGTTTCTTGGGTGCTCTGGCCCATTGGATATTTACGAAGGTTCGCGCCTGTTAACTGGAAATCATGTAGAGGGAACAGTGAAACAGTTGACGCCAGCCGAGGAAGAGGCCTATGTGGTAGCACGATGGTCTGATTACCACGTCATGACCTATGGAAGATTCGACATTTGTGATATGGATGGAGACATGGATTGGCACGCGGCCTATCTGTTCACGAAGCAGCTGGAAGCTGAGATCGCGCAGCGCAGTGAGGATGCAAAGTTTTTGCAGATGATCATAGACACAACAGCTAAGGGAAAATGTCTGCAATCTTTGCATAGCATCATCGCTCGTGAGCAAGCAGCCCTTGCGGAGCTACGTAGGGGATGGAAGTTCGTTAAGGAGGGGGGACAGTGATGTGGATTGAGCTAGGATCGTTTGTTGCGTTTGTTTTGTGGTGTGCAAGGATGGAGGACAGATGATTACATACTACATATTATATTTCTGTTTAGGTGCGTTCCTAGCTTGTGCGTATGCTATACTTTTGTTGAGGAAGAAGGACAATAGATGAGCGAAATTAACTGGGATGATATTCCTAAGCAACCTCCTATCGAATGGAGTACGAGCGCATGGAATGGACCGATAATAACGCTAGACCCCGATGATCCTTTTGGCGATGTGGAACGGATATTTAACCGTGGAATCCACGTCACATCCATCACTCCTCCAGAGCAAGGATGGCCGATTGCTACGTACTGCCCTATTTGCAATAAGACTACGTTTGTCCTATCGCCGTGGGCAATCAAACCAGAAGACGGAGGATACTGGCGAATGAATGATATATGTGTAGATGAAACTCTCGGATTCAAGCACAATATGCAGCTAGGAATGGAGGGTTATCACGTCCCGATTGACCTTAAGTCGGGAGGAATCAATTTCCAACTTTCTGATCCTTTGCCGCACACATACATGCCTAGCATGGTTGAGTTCACACAGGAAATGCCCATCGATGAAGCCAAGAAACGCTGGCCGAATACGCCGATACCGGAGGAGAAGAAATGAAATTCACAACTTGCGGAATAAATGTAGAGCTAGGCAGTTGTGTCACTGAAGGATGCGGCGAATGCGTGAAGCTGTATTTATTTCTTCGTAGAGATGCGAAAGATAGGGACATTAATCTCCCTGATTTGGTTCCTGGAGTTGCTAAGTTGGAACGGGTATTAGATCGTGGGTACATCAAGGAATCTTGACGAATCCGTATCGCCCTGACGGCTCATGCCCACTTTCGCAGTGAACCCTATGAGGGCAAGGAATAGGGAAATAACACGTACTCAATTGCTGTTCAGGAAGTTCCTCTGTTGAATAAATTCTCTTCAGTTTGCTCTTGGCAAGATCGATGATTCTCTGTTGATTTTCCTCGTCTAGAGAAGGAACGTCAACCCTAAAGCATAGGTCTTGCAGAACCTCGTCCTTAATCATTCCATCTAGCCACTCTTTAGTAGAAATCTGGTCGTAATCTTCTCTCCATACTTCAGACCATGATTCCTTAAAACCTCTACCTATAAAATTCCTTCTCTTAAACCTAAGTACTTTATTTACCGGATGCCGAAATCCTTTTGTCCATGCGCTGTGATATTTTCCGTCCCGACGAGAACCTATATTGACCACAACAATCTGCATAGGAAGGTTATACACCGCTATTTCTCCTAGCGTTCCCCACTCTCTACAAGTAGAGTAGTGCCTATCCTTGCTCCATGAACCAACTAGGGCTACACGTCTCAAGAATTTCCCGTCAGGCGATAGGAGAGCGGAACTGTTCCAAGTAACCCCATCACCTAGATCGACAGTCTCAGGAATTTCCCAAGGATCGTCTGTCGGTTTACGAATGGCGCTTGTAATTATATCTGCGAGTGACGCCAGATTGATAATGCTACCGTACTGGTCTACCGTGTCTTCCTGAATCAATTCTATGTCACGTGAAATTCCGATAACGCACTCACCCGCCGAATCCCCAAAGTCCTTGCGGCTTGTGGTAAGTCCCGCTTGAATTCCTAGCGACAACAAATCCTTCGCTTCAATCCTATCGCGTTCCCAATCGCGGGTCCAGATGCCTAACCGGCTGCAACGCTCATAAGAAGAAATTAAGGTTGAACTCTTCATTTCTGACCCGATGTTTTTCTTGGCGTCTCGTCTGTGACCAGTTTACCATCAAACGTCATCAACTTGTTTCCTACCCACCGTGGGGCTTTAGGTGTTGCATACATTGACTCGTTTGAAAATCCTCCGTTGTACGGAGTCTTGAACTTGTCGTTTCCGTGAATCTTTCCATCCCACTTGTTAGGAACCAGAGTCGCGGCAGGATCACCAACCTTAGCCGCGTGAAAATGCCCTCTCACGTCATAATCAGCCATCGGCAAGGAATCATAATTAGGTGCTGGTCCTACTTCTCCCCTTACAGAATTAGGATTACTAGCTGCCCACTTGCGAAACTCTACTTCTTCCTGTGGCGTTAATTTTGTAGCATACGGACCCGGTTTAGACCATGATTTATTGAAAGAGAACGATACCTTGGGAGGCTGATCTTCGGGATTAGCGTAATGATTCAACGCATCCTTGGGTTGCTCAGGAAGAGTGTTTATTTTCTTCCTTGGATCGCGCTTCTTTGCTTCATCCAAAAGCTCTTTCAGTGTAGGCTTCTTTTTGTCCTGAGCATTTGCTCGTGTAGACGAAAGTCCTAACGCGCTCAGAACTTTCGATTCTGGCATCGCCACCATAAGACCCACGTTTACAGGTGTGGACATGCTCTCGCCGAAGCCCTTGATTCCTTCGGCGATACCAGCCTGTGTGGGATGATCTTTATCGTAATCTGCTAGTTTTTTAGCTTGATCCGCGTCCTGTTTTGCTTTTACCTTGCGCCCTTCCGCTGTCCAATTTAATGGGTTGGTCGCATTGTCTACTGCGGTAACAGCCCTCTCCGCATAAGGAAGAAGAGGAGTCTGAGTCCATTTGGGAAGGTGAGGGATAGCCGTGCTTAAAGGATTGGCAGGATGCAATTGACGAGCATGTTCCGATTCTTCTGTTACCACAGGGAACTTGCTACGATGCTTTTTAATAGCCGCAGAAATATCCTTGTCCTCCATCGTAGATGGGAAGGAAATTACGTCTTTATCTACCTTGACAAGTTTTTGCTTAGGATCAGGCATTATATCGCCTTAATTTCGCCGCTAATTGGATCGTAGATGTGTGTCCATGCCGGTTTTACCGACGAACTTTCAGCAGACGCCACTTGTTGCGGCCTACGCCTCTCAGCTTCTTCCCTCAAATGGCGCAGAGAAGAAACACCTTGAGGCGGTGTTGATTCTTGCTCGTTATCCTGATCTTGTGTTGGCTCCGTTTCTTCAGTATTCTTCTGTTGAGATGATGCAGTGCCAGAAACAAACGCCGTCATCGCAGGCGATACCTTAATCTTCTTTTTCCGGGCAGCTTTTACCACTTGCTCCATATCGTTAGCAAATAGAGCCTTCTGTGCTTGAGGAAGTTTATTCCATTCCGCAACATCTTTAGACGTTATCTTTGATAGCCAATTTACAACCTCTGGCTTTTCTAACAATTTAGCTACTAGATGTGATCCCCCTATAACGATGGGAACTGCTGCCAATTCGGCCAATGCGGCAGGAATTGGATGACCTAAAGCTACGGCTACCGCTGTTGCTGGTATACCACTCGCCATAGTATAAAAAGCTCTCCTAAAACCTAACCTTCTTATAGTATCTGACGTTTCTAAAGCGTGTTCTTTCTTGCGCTGTGCAATATCAGCCTTCTCTTCTGCTGGTCTATCTGGAACCTCGTCGCGTAGTGGCTTCTTGAGTCGTATTGGTTCATACTGTTTTGGCGTGAACACTTTTTGAGGTTCAGGTTTTGGAGATGGTACTTGCTCAGGACGTGTAGGCAACTGAGTAAACTCTTTGGGCGGCTTAGGAATATTTTTCAAAGCTGTTTCAAGATTATCCACATGAGCAGCAAGTGACTTAATAGATGGATCGTATGCAGCAATCCTATCTAGCCTATCGTCTTGCGCCTTAGTTTTCATTTCTCCGGGGGTTTGCTCACGTAGAGATTGAGCAAGTGCCCTTGGCATATCATCGGGAGATTTAAAAAATGCCTCAAAATACGGCCCCGTAATAGACCTAGCTTTTGATAATTGCTTTACTGCCCCAGGAACAGTTGAGGACACTTGCGTTTCAAGGTCGCGGACAGACTGAAGAACTTTTCCAATAGCGTACCTTACTGTTCCATCCTGCGTTGAACGAACCGCTCCCTCAAGTTGAGACTTCCAAGCATGAAGTCTCTCCGCAGGAACATCTTTCAATGCAGCCGAGGCAACATTGCCAAGGCTCAATTGCGGTGCAGCGGTTTGGGCTGTCGTCCCCAGTGGAGATTTTGGTGCAGGATCAGGTTCAGTTTCGTTCAATATTTCCCGGAAAATTCCTACCTGCTGAGGATTCATTGACTCTTCTTGTGCGCCAATTATATCAACAACAGGCTTCATATTCGCATTGGTACCTTTTACCATATCTCGCCATTTATTCCATGTGGTGTTATAGTCCTTACGCGCTTTCTCAAAAGCTGCATTATACTTATCTCGCAAACTAGATGATGCGTTTTTGTAATTCGACTCTATTTTTTGTCTTCCCTTTTCCAGCCGAAGTTTTGTTTCATTCTCTGTTTTTGCTTTTTTAACTTCCTCATCATAGTTTTTGGTGTTAGCTCTGTTCTCTTTTAGAGTTTCGAGACGATCCTTCCCCTCCTTCTTCAACTGCTCAATATTGGCTTCGTTTATTTTATTTCGTTCCTCTTCGTTCTTTATATCTAATTCTTTCTGAGATTTTTCGTTAGCCTCACGTTCCGATACATCGTGCGCGATCTCCGCTCCTCTAGTTTTCCAAGCCGCAGGTTCCGCCTTTTCCAAATGCTTTTGTGCTGCTTCTATATTCTTTTTCTGCGTCTCTTCAGCCAAAACTCTTACTTCTCTAGGGCTAGTATCGGTCATGGCTTCTATACCGCTTCTCGCAAAAGAAGGAGTTTTACGCACAAAGTTAACTGCCCCACTTGCAACCTTAGGCGCTGCATATATAGCTGCATTGCCAGCGATTGTTCCTGCCGCTCCAGCGTAATTCTTTTCTCCTATTTGAGTTCCAACTTGTTCTCCAACTTGGTTAGCCCATGGACCAACTCCCGGAATAACCGTTGCTAGTGCATGAGATACAGCTTTTTTCCTGTGTCCTAGTTGGTCTTGAGTAGGACGAAATGAAGACGGATTAGACTGCTTAAACTCTTCGGTAGCCCTTCTTGCTTGCTCAAGAGCAGGGGCTACAAATAATCTATATGTGGTCAACGCTCCATGCTTGTCCCATTTAGCTTCTTCTGGATTTTGTGGACCCTCTTTAACTGCATGGTATATTCCTGAAGCGGTACTTCCTATTACATTCCCCGCTGTTGACATGATGGTTCCTAAAGAGTAATTAGGGGTTTGTTCTTCTGGTGCCAACATCGGTTGTCCAGCAGAATTCCTACCTATCACCTTAACTCCTGGTGCTGGGGATAGATTTTTAAGATTTGGATCAGCCGAGGCGTCTGTAATATATTTTCTGCGGTCGTCAGGGTGCATCTGCAACCCTGATTTTGATGCGTCCAAGACCTTACTATATGGTACATTGACTATCCCTTTAGGCCCAGCCATTCTGTACGTTCCCTCACTGTTTCCCTTGGCCGCTGAAAAGTCTTGGGACACCTGAGAAGACGTATCAGGCATGGATGCATACGGGTCTTGTTGAGCCGACGTATCGGGCAACGAGGCATATGGATCATCCGTGGTTTTTTTCTTTGGCTGTGGCATTACGGCCTCGTCACTGTATACCCAAGATCGGTAAGATGCTTCTCGACTTCCTGTGCAGTCTTTCCTTTGTTAATAGGAAGAGACATGGCAGCAGAAAGGCTTCTACCCTTCGATGGTTTTGCATGGTTATTACCACCTGTTCCTAGAGCAGCCGCACCTGAACCTGGAGTAATAGGTCCCGACCCTCTACCTCCAATGACTTCTAATCCCTTATCAAGCTGTTCTAATCCAGCAGCTATAGCTAATGGATTGGTAGAAAACCTTCCTGCCATATCCATAATTGATTCCGAAGCGTATTGAGATCGTCCACCAAACACAGCCATAGCATGATCCGAAAGTACCTGTGCTCCCATTTTGAATCTCTGTGCATCGGGGTCTTGAGAGCCTATCCACTGAGTAAAATCTGTATACCGTCCACTTGCAGGACCGAACAGATCGGGACGAGATTTAAGTATATGAATCATGTCTTTCAATTGGTCGTGTGCACTTATTGCAAAATCTCCACGTTGGCGCTCAGACGCAGTAGGCATTGACAACTTGTAATCAATGCTTCCCGGAGCTCTCATGTGCTCTCTTGCCGCAACTCCTGCTGGAACATATATTTCTTGTGTTGGATTATTAGGATCAATCGGGGTTACGATTCGATTTTGAGCGAATGATGCTCCACGCGCATTTGCCAAAGCGAGAGCATCCTTCTGTTTCTTGTCCATCATAGCCTTAGCACCATTGAACATTTCTAATACTTCAGGTGGAGTATCCGACTTACCTACATCGGAAAGGCTATATCTTTTTGCAGTGTCCTGATCTACAACCATTCCAGTAGATGCGTCATATTTCAATCCTTTTGCAGTCTTAGCAGTTTTTGGAACCATAGTCTGCCCGTTGAAATCTACTTCTTGCGGTTTTTCGTCAGCAGACATAGGAACGCGCCAATAGTGCTCGTTACCATCCGCGTCTTTTGTCGTTGCTAATTGCGTAAAATACTTCTCATTAGGCGGTTTTAATTGCATCACGCTCTGAACAAGTTCCATTCCCCACTTGTCCACCTGTTCCTTGGGTGCGTCAGGAAACAGAGTTCTCAGGTTCTTCATCTTACCTTGAATCGCTGTCAAATCGGAAGCAGCTTCGGTATTCGCCTTTTGTATTGCAACCTGTTCAGGAGACAGTGGTGCAGCCGCCTCAAGTTGATTTGCTTCTTTCTGCGCCTTTAATTGCGCAGGAGTCTGTGGTCCTTGTACTTTGTATGCTGGTCCTGTCGGAACCTTTTCTCCGTTCACTTCCATCGTGGGCTGTCCGTAAACCGGAGGGGCAACAGGAGATTCTTTTTTCGAGAAATGCAAGTCTCTTCCTAACATCTTACCGAATTTCAGTACCTCGCTAGGATGATCCAAACTTTTCCAGTGTTCATCACGATCCTGTATCGCTTGAGCGTATTGATCTTTCAACTTGAGATAATCTGGAGTATTCCTATCTGATTCGGGGACATAAGATAGCTTCGTTTGCAGATTCTCAATCATGCCCTGAATTTCATTATGCTTTTCCTGAAATTGAGCATCAGACAGAGCTTGCTTACGGGCACGGTGCTCCCGTGCCCTCTCAGAGCCAATTCGTACTCCTGCTTCCCAAGCCGCATCATTTGCCACGGTCTACCTCTTGCTTGAAATACGTTTGCGTGAAACAGACTTCTTCTTTCCTTTTGCGCCCTTAATTCCAGCAGCCTTGGCCTGTGTAGCGGTCAACACGATTTCCTTCTTGCGGAGACGATAATTTCCTGTCTTTTTCACCTTGCCTCCGCTATGCATCTGACCTAAAGTTGGAGGATTGGACATAGTGAATTTGTCAGGCTTCGGCGATGCGTTGTCAGATTTCGACGTGCCGTCCTTCTGCGTACCCGTATCACCCTTCTTCTTATGACTCTTTCCTGTTCCGCTGGAACTCGTAGAGCCTCCACCAAATCCCATAAGAGACTTGATAGTGCTTTGAAGCCCCCCTAATGGGCCAGAAGATGAACTTCCGCTCGAACCACTTGATCCCTTACCATTTGATCCTTGGGAGTTCTTCTTCTTGTCTTCCTTCTTCTTTTTGTTCTTCGTTGCAATGTCTATTCCAGCCTGCCACGCGTCATCGTTTGCCATGATGCTTCTCCTTTTTCTGTCAATCTCCCTTATTTATCTCTTCCAATTAACCTCCGCCGCCACCGCCGCCGAGAGCGTATGTTTCTAATGCCGACGCCGCTGTCGTTATTCCCTTCCCAAAGATAGAATCAGACCAGTTAGTTAGCTGTTCTTGCGACATATCAGCCTGTTGTTTGTATCCTTGCATTCCCTGGCTAATTAGGCTGCTTCCAGAAGAGGCTAAACTGTTTGCTGCTGTTCCTGTGAGGTTTCCTACCATGCCGGTAATGTCAGAATGCACCTTGTCATTCGTCGCTGCCGCAGAAGCCGCTGTTCCCCCTGAGCGCGTCCCGAATTCCGCATTAGTTTTGTTGGTCTGTGCCGCAGAAGTCTTGGCAGCACCAATTTCAGGAGCCAGAGCCTGAGATTGCTTACTTGAATCCCCACTCAAAATATCATTGAAAAATTTCGAGGATGATGTCAGGTTCTTTTCTCCCATTCCCGTTGAAAAGTCAGCAGACGCGCCTGTTTTGTTCATGTCTGAGGACAAAGTCCCGTTACTTCCCGAAAAGAGCGATGAAAACCATCCCAAGATACACCCCTATTCTTGGATTCCGCTCCCCGGACGAATCCATTTACCAAACATGTGCTATAATGAGGGTATCAGATGTTCACGCATCGGTCAAGACCAAATCGCTGAAAGGAGCGACAGTGACACCCTCACCTACATCATTATATACCGAAAACAACGAAGTGCAAACAGAATATTTCAAAACATGCACTGTATGCAACATTAGGTTGCCCATCAACCGTTTTGGAAAGAGCGGTTTAACGCTAGAATCGATATGCAAAAAATGCAGACAATCTAGGCGTAAAGAGCACGCCAAAGAACAGGCGATTTCATGCCCAATTACTTCTAAACTCTGCGCTAGATGCAAGATCGAAAAGCCCGTGTCTGATTTCCCTAAATGTAGCGCTGGACATAATGGTCTGCATTCATATTGTAAAGAGTGCAAACTCGCAGATGACCGTGCTTATGCGGAAAAGATAACAAAAGAGAAGGTGGAGGCGCGAAGACTTGAATATTTAGACATAGCCCCGGAAGATAGGCCGAAACCAAAAACATGTTTTAACCCTAATTGTCCACAAGCAGGGGTATTACAGCCTCCTGAGAATTTCCATAAGAGCAAAATACACAAGACAGGATTAATGTCAGATTGCATTGTTTGCGAATTAGAAAGGAAACTAGCTTCCAAAGATAGGCATAAAGGAAATGTAATACCAAACAACCGTGGTATATATAAAGACGACCCTGTTTCTGTTGAATACCACGAAAGATGGTATCAAGAGCGTAAAGAAGAATTAAACAAAAGGGCTAAGGAATGGCGAGTTGCAAATCCTGACGAATGCAAGAGGTTTACTATAAATCGTCGCTTCCGTCAATACGGAGTTACGGAAGAATGGTACAACCAAACGCTTGCCGAACAGTGTGGGTGCTGTGCTATGTGCGGATCAAAAGACCCTAAAAATAAATATGGAACCTTTCATATAGACCATAATCATTTATGCTGCTCTAAATCATGTCATGCTTGTGACAAATGCCGAAGAGGATTGCTGTGTAGCGTGTGTAATACCAAACTTGGAGTTTTGGAAAGCAAGAAATGGGCGCAATTAGCTAAGGAATACTTGAGGAAATATCCGCTCAAGGACGATTCCGGCAACGATCAACCGTCTCTTTTTGATGGGTTATGATTTCTCCACTCCCCGGACGGGCGTTCTCAATCAAAACATTGTACTACTATTCAAGCACCTTACGCAAGCGAATTGTTGAAGTCAAACTAGAGAACTCGCTTCCTGTCGAATTTGTCGATCCGCTTCTGCAATACCTCGATCTGCTTTTGCTGCGCCTTGACCGCGTTCACCAAAGCCGCATAGATCGCATCCTTATCCAACCCCAGCAAGTCAGTCTCGCCCAACGGTTTGACGGCTTCAGGCATCACTTTTTGCACGTCCTGAGCGATGAATCCGAACTGTTTTCCTTGATGTACTTTGTCCTCTTTCCAGTCAAACTCTACAGGTTTCAGTTTCAGAATCTCTGCGAGTCCATAAGGAAGGGTTTGGATGTTTGTTTTCAGCCTTTTGTCTGAGGGATTGGTATTGGTCAGAGTACCTGAGTTTGAGTAGACTGTGCCGGTGCCGAGCGATGCGACAGAAACGGCGCTTGGAGCAGACAATGCTTCTCCTAACCCAATTACGTTTGTATCTGAGTGGTAAAAGATTGGCGATCTGGAATGTGTTATATCATAAAGATTAAACCCTATATCGCCGGGTACTAGAAGGCTATTCCCAGCACCTAAATACATAGCGGGAGATAAACCGACGGAATCCAATTCTATACCATTCTGTGAACCTCCTCCGGAAATCTCAATCTGTGGTTGCGTTGCATTAGAAAATATCGTATGTTGTGTAAACGTGTTCGCCGCATTGAGCAGCGCCACATTGTTGGCCGCCACTCCACTATCGGCAATCTGCCCTGACGTGCCAGTGAAACTAACCAAGTCGCCGCTCGTTGACGATGTTGGTCCGGTCGGGATAGCCGAACCGGAGCCTGCCAGAGACTTACTGCCGATTACTCCACCTGATGTAGTCGTGACCACGCCTGCTGTCGTGAGCGGTAATGTGACAGACCCGGTAAAAGTTGGGCTGGCTTTGGGAGCAAGCGCTGTTAGAAGAGTCCCTGAGTCCGCGACTTGCCCGCCTGTCCCGGTAAAAGTGGCCACATCTCCAGTCGTGCTTGTTGTGGGTCCAGTTGTCAAGCCCGCGCCGCTTCCGGACAAGGTGGCTGCAATGATCTGGTTAGAAGCGTTCGATGCGAGAGCCTTGGCGCTGGTTGGAATCGACGCTCCGTTTACATCGATAGCGTTCGATGCCGTACCTGTTGTGTTCGCCGCATTGTTGGGAATATCCCCACTCAACAGGGTGGGCAACTGAGCGTGCGGCAGAGTGCCTGTCGTGAGGTCTGAGGCCGAAACTACGACGTTGCTGCTCAGCGCGTGGCCGTTGACCGTGGTGCTGGTGGAGACACCGCCCAAGCTACTCAGCGTCACCGCCGCTGCTGCTCCTGCCACATCCGCCCCTACCGTGTGGTAATCAATCGTGACCGCAGCAGACCCATTGAATGTTGCGCCTGGAGCCGCGCCACCAGATGCCGCTGCCGTCAGCGCGTCCGTTGTAGTACCGGCCCCCGCTGGAACCGAGTAGCCGCCAGCCTCATTCAGATATTCCGTCGCGCTGCCCGTGTTGACCGGCAAAACGTGAGTAGAATCAACATTCAGAGTCAATGACGGAGTTGCACCACCAGAAGATGTTCCCTCGAAGCCGTTGGCGGTGGCGACGGAAACTGCGGTTACTGTGCCGCTACCCCCTACCGCCGAAATTACACCACCACTTGTAACCGTAATCGTCGTTCCGTCAGGCTTAACCGCGCCCAACGCGGAAGTTGTTGCAATAGGCAGTTGAATCGGTGATGCTGTCCCTGAAATATCCGAGAACGCTGGCTGACTTAAGTGAGGAACCCCGCCCGTATCTATTGCGTCAATCCACTCATGTGCTGTTGGTCCTGCCGCCTCCACCCCTCCGATACTTGATGCTGTTGGAGTAGGAAGTTGGCTTGGCGATGCCACGCCTGATATGTCGGTGAACGCTGGTTGTGCAATACTAAAAATTCCTGTCACCGCGTTATACGCAGTAAAAAACTCATGCGCTACGGATGACGTGTTTACAGGAACAATAGGAAGAGAAAGAGACTGCCAGTTTGTTCCGTCATAATACACAAACGCATAGTATCCTGACAGTATCGGCATAGAACTAGCCCCAACAGTTGTTCCATACGATATTGTTCCAGATGCTGGAGTCACTGTAACTGTTCCAACTCCCTCATTCCATAATATCGTGTACCATGGAACCCCTAATGGAGTGCTTAGAGTTACAGCAATAGGGGAAGCATCATTAAAAATAACAACAGCACCACCGTCTGTAGATGCTGTGGAATAGGAAGTCGTACCAGCCTGATTGTTTACTGACCCCATAAACGGATAGTAGCTTACATCCCCATTCTGAGAGTTAAACGATGATACTCCTGCCGAAGATGCGTTTGATGTATTTACCGTCTCTGTTACCGTCTTAAGGGTGGTGGTGTTTGCTGTATTATTCGCATGAACAATCTTAACAGCATTCTGAATGTCAACAATTGCATTCCACACGTTTCTATGGACTTGTTGTACTTCTGGAGCAAGTCCTGAAATTTGAGATTCAAATGGGTAGCGCATCGATGTTGGATTGTTTGCCATAACTAAACCTCCGCCCCTCCACTGGTTTTTCCGCCGAATGGACGCTCTACCCTATAATTTTCTGAGCTATTCCATGAACGACAATAAAATTCCATGCCTTCTGTCATAAGATAGAAAGATGTTGATGACGTTGCCCCCATACTAAGTAACTTCCACTTGTTAGGACTTACGGTTATTTTTAACTTCGTCTGTGTTCCTCCAGACGACGGAACCGTTATCGTTGACGGCGCGATGCTCCCGTTTCCTGAGTCGGTTACAAACGTAAGCGTGATAGGATTGGTAGAAATGTATTCGATGTTGATATACCTAAGATGCTGCCATCCCACCCCACCCTGCGACGTTAGTTCTGTCTGCCATATCTTAGCTGCCTCAGAAAATGGCTGGCTTACCCACTCACTTTCTCCTTGTCCTACTACGCCCCACCAGATTCTCGCGTTCGCTTGAGGAACTAATTGTATGTCGTGCGCTAGAAATGGAGTCCACGAGAATATAAGAGTCTGCTTTCCGTTAAACGTCCCTGTGAATGTTGGTCCTGTTTGGCCACCATCGTATAATACTTGGAACGTGACAGGTAGATTTCCTGTGTCTGCTAGGAGTTTAACTCCTTGCACAAACTTATTATCGTCTCCACCGATTTCCATAATTGGCGTATAAGCGGGGATTATCTCAGGGTAGGGATCAAAGTCGAACTTCGCCTCTTCTGACCATATACCTACTGGATTCTGAGGAACAAACCTTACTTCATGAGCAATAAATGGTGGTGTAAATGCAAACGCAACCTGAGTCTTCACTCCTGACGGAGTTGTGGTTGCAGCTAAAGGTATCGTCGCACCATCTGACGTTAGAATATTAACTACTGCTGCCGATCCATTGGTATCCATCGGCAAAACTAACGACCGGATATACTTCGCTCCATTCGTTCCTAGATTCATCCATGGGCTATATAATGCAGTGTATTCAGGCCACGGGTCCATATCCCACTTACTTGAGTCCAGCCAAATCCTTGCCGCCGATTGAGGAATAAGTTGTATATCGTGGGCAATAAAAGGCGTGAAAGCAAACGCTTTCGTCTGTTTCCCATTAAATGATGCTGTTACCGTTGGTCCTGTTTGTCCCCCATCATAGCTAATAACGAACGATGTAGATACATTGGCTGTGTCGCCTGTGATATTTAGTCCGCGCATCAGCTTAGCCCCAGAGCCGTTGACCTCCATGATAGGAGTATATTCAGGAATGATCTCTGGGTATGGGTCAGAATCCCACTTGCTGTCTGCTATCCATACACGAGCATTAGCCTGTGGAACCAACTGTATGTCGTGGAATACAAATGGCGTAAACGCAAATGCCTTGGTTTGCTTTCCGTTAAACGCGGCTGTGAGAGTTGGACCGCTCTGACCGCCATCATAAAGAATCTGGAAAGACGTAGACACGTTAGAGGTATCCGCCGTTAATGTCATTCCACGAAAATACTTAGCTCCCGCGCCACCAGCCTCAAGGATAGGTGTGTATTCGGGGATTATTTCAGGATAGGGTTCAAAGTCCCATCTTGCTTCGTTGAGCCATACTCCCGCCGTTGCTGTCTGGACCTGAATCTGCACTTCATGGGCGACGATTGGAGGAGTAAAGGCAAAGGATATAGGTGTCTTAACCGCAGCAGATGTGGTAGCTGTGAAGGTTACGCTTTCCCCATCAGTCGTCCCCGTTGCAACAAAACCATAGGAACCGTAAGGGATCGTCGGCGAAGTCACCGCTACGTCGCTCGTGTAGCCTGTGCCTCCGGAGGTCACGGCTGTGGTGATCGAACTGAATGAGTAAACCGTGCTTGTCGCGTAAGTTGCCGTTGCAGTTGCCTGTCCCGCATATGGGTTAGTGCCAATCGTCGCGGTCGCGGTTGCCTGTCCCGCATACGGTCCAGCGGGCGGTGCGTCTATCGTGACTGTTGGTGCGCTTGTGTAGCCTGAGCCACCATTTGTGACCGTGATACTTGCCAGATCGCCTCTGCCGCCGATGTCATATACCGCTACAGCAGTAGCGCCGCTTCCGCCACCACCTGTGATCGTTACGTTTGGTAGCGATGCGCTGCTATAGCCGCCACCATGGTCCGTCAGTGTGATTTGAGATATGCTTCCCCCCGGTGCGTCTATCGTGACTGTTGGTGCGCTTGTGTAGCCTGAGCCACCATTTGTGACCGTGATACTTGCCAGATCGCCTCTGCCGCCGATGTCATATACCGCTACAGCAGTAGCGCCGCTTCCGCCACCACCTGTGATCGTTACGTTTGGTAGCGATGCGCTGCTATAGCCGCCACCATGGTCCGTCAGTGTGATTTGAGATATACTGCCAGGTAGAACAGTGTTCGTTGCAATAGTTGCAAATCCCGCAGCGCCGCTTCCGCCACTTTCTGTAAACACCAACGGATAATTTCCCGCCCAGTTCGTGGATTGGACACCGGGAGGTATTTCGACCGTGGCGGTTACACTTCTAATCGTACCGGAATCGGATGTTACTACATTTATTGTCGCTGCGGCCCCTTGAGTGTCCATCGGGAGAACAAGACCTCGAATGTATTTTGCCCCCGGCGTCCCAAGATTGGACCATTCACTTCTTAGAGTCGCGTATTCTACCCATGGATCGGCAATCCATGACATTTTCCAGCCACCGTCAGGACCGTGTTGCCATGCTACTCCGTCTGTGCTAGTGATACGCACATTATGGGATACAAATGGAGGATTGAAGCTAAACGCCTTGAGAACCTGTTTACTTGTGGTTGCCGGTGATTCGCTAGGAGTAAAAGAATAACCATCTTCCGCCCTTTGAACTTGGATTGCTTTCGCATTACCAAGCGTGTTCATTTCCAGAACAAACCCACGTATTAGCTTGTTTCCTGGAATACCCGCATTGTCCCAATCAGTAGCCCTGTTATAAGTATTTTCCGGGTTCTCAATTACTGTCGGTTGCCATGTATATAGAATCGTTCCTGCGGATATAGTCCAACTAAAAGCAGTCTCAAAGTCTCTAGACTCAACTCCATCCCCAGCATTGAAATCGAGTACCGACTCCGTGCGACCTTGAGTAGTAGAATTTGATACGACTATACTCGCATCCGATACTTGGGATGTATATAAAGCCGAATAAACCTTAGCGCTAAGTCCTGTGCCAATCACTGCCATCATTCACACCTAAGGATTTGTACTTTCCACATATAGGTCTCCGAAATTAGCTGTTGACCTAGTGTCGCCCTTGTCAAACGCTGGCGTTAAGAATACCGCTGTAGCCACTTCAGTCCCGCCACCGGGTACAGCGCTTGCAACAGTAACAATGGTCGAGGCTGCGATAGTAACAGCGCCATTGTTCGCTAATGCTCTTCCGTTTAGAATTCCACCACCCAGGGTGACACTTGCAACTGCTAGAATGTTACCATTCATTGTTGAAGTAGCAACACTAGTAAAGGAACTGCCTGCCACAAATACTACATTTGCTGCCGTTGCTCCGTTAACTAACGATACTGTTTGTCCACTCGCTAAGTTAATGGTCGAGCCTGCTACAAATACAAATTGTGCATTCGGATTGCCTTGAGCATCTAGAATGATACCTGTCGGCATAGTCAAGCTAGAAGCTGCTACTGAAAAGTAATTGCCAGGAGTGTACGTTGCCGCAGTAGAACCATTACCGCCTGTACTCAAATTCGCTAGACCAGATAGAGTAGGTGTAACTCCCTGATAATACGTAATTGCCGACGCTAATGCTGTCTGGGCGGCAGAAGCATTGGCATTATCTATAATCGCTGGAGATGTAAGTACACCCGGAGGAAATCCGGTAATTGACGCTGTAGGGAAGGACCCTATGTTTCCACCCGATATAACACTACTACCTGAATTAGTAATTCCAGAGTATGCCAACAGCGCATAATTAGCGGCACTACCAAGTTGTGTTGTAACAGGGGAAGGTGCATCACCACCAGCGGAGGCAAGTTGACGAATCGTACCGTCACTGCATCCTGCAAGCACACCTTGTATGCTCTGTCCATCATTTGCCGAGTGTACCGTTACCGGGGGAGTATACAGATCGTAAACCCATCCCATCGCAGCTTCATCAAAAACTAGCGTGTGAGCAATTCCATCGGTCCCGATGTAGTCATAGTATACATAGGCTCCAACTGAGTACATCCGCTGAGACTGTGGATTTGAATCATCTGGAGGATAGATAGTATATCCCGCTATCGTCACAGGCTGAGGAATAGATGTTCCCCCGTCTTGGTTTTCGTGAGGAAATAAATTGTAGATGTCATCATCCGTGATAGATTTTGATGCCGCTCCACCAGCAGATACATGAATTCCATCTGTAACACGGAAGAAGATATTTCCTCCACCTGAAACACATAAGCAACGAGGCATATATAGACCTCTAGTTATTGATGTTTCTTGTAGGGTCCATGTTGATCCTGTAGTACCCGTTACCGTAGCCGTTAGGTCAAAGAAGTTAGGCATAATAACCCAAAATCTCTTTATAGACGCCAACACTCCTCGACCTCCGCTCATTGCTCCGTTTACCAAAGGCTCCGAGGGATCGGTTACTTCCAATTGGTTCGTGTCAGGAGCAGAGTCTAGGTTACTTCCCTTGCACCAGTACAAAGTACCCGGCCTCAATGGATCACCTACTCCATACGTAAAATTGATATTGTCAGTAGGACCAAATAAGTATGGCAATGGTTGTGCTGCAAGTATTGGCTCTTCAATCTCATAGGACAGATTAGTTCCATCTGGTACGTCAGGAATCGTCATGCTGCTGGTAGATGTTGGACGCGCAACAAGAATATAAGGCAGAGAAGTTGGAGAACCGATAAGAATAATCGTTCCAGCTAACCATCTGGTATTGAATCCGTAAGCGGTTGGAGTTTGTCCTATTGCACCTCCAGAAATGCATGTAATTACCCCTCCAGATATATTGCACGTTCCCCTCTGAGGAAGGTCGATAGATGGAAATGGCTCAAAATTATCGTAGTCGAGCAACTGCGTACCAAGTTCCATATCAGTCAATTGATCAACAATAGGAGTATTAGTACCTCCTACCCCTCGATTGTCATTTGGTCCTGTTCCTACATAGGTAAAGCTCGTGGTTGTTTGGTCTATTCGGTAGTAGTCAACCACGTCTACCTGCGGGTCATTAGACCAATACGAAGTTACTCCGTTTGCGATTACAGGAAGTGATTGAGATTCAGATTCAGGAGATGGGTTAGATAAAGCTCCCGTAGCGCTGCTGCGATAAACATAACGATACTGAACCTGTTCTTTCACATTAGCCTGAATAGGAGGAATGACATTTCCACCGCTCGTAAGAATTAACGTAGCTCCTCCGTGATACCAATAATCCCAATCAATCTCTAGTTGAACTATTCCCGAACTTGTGAACGACATTGTGAAGGTTGATGTCTGAGGAGATGTAGATTCTCTTGCTGTGTTGCTCGTAGGAGTGACAAACCCAGAAATTCCACTACCAGTTACAAATGGTAGAGCATCAGCAACCGTCATTGTTTGTCCACAATATCCTATTGTGGTAGCACTACCCCCTCCGGGTCCTGTCGTGGTTACACCGGCAATGCCGCCGACTATCGATCCGCTGCCAAAGGCAATCATTAACTGATCTTTATATGTTACTGAAAATGTATATTCTCCTGCTGCTGGTATGAATATGTTTCCCACCACGCACGCATTGAAGTTGTTATAATACCCTCCAGCAGCGGGGACCGGAGTAGAAAATAAAGGTATAGACCCTGAAACACTTCCGTCTGCATTAAGCGTGTTCCATAATGGCGAAGTAGTCTGATCTCCGCTCGTTGAATAGAACCACCATGAATTATTTGTTGGTTGGCTTTGAGATGAACCAACATCAAGAGATATTCCTGTGCCACCGTCTTTTGGATTTTTCCATCCGTAACTTCCACCTTCACTTGCTGGAACTTGCCAGAAATAGGCAGTGACATCACCAATTGTGGATAATGCTTCCGCAACAGGATGTATCGTCACTGTCCAGTCAAGCGTGAAAGACCCACTGTTTGAAGAAAAAGTATTTGCCGATGAATCTACACCTATATGAAGCTGCACGGCATTGGCAGGTACTGTAACGGAAGTTCCTGATCCAATCGAGAATACAGCAGGTAAAGCACCTCCTGATGGTATTACGTTTCCGCTGGCATCTGTAAATGCGCCAATAATAATCGAACTTGCTCCACTTACGTACTGTGCGGGATATGAGCCTCCATTATATCCGGGTGTTCCAGGTCCAACATTTCCATAGGGTACGACATTCGCCGGTCCTGTTACCGTTAAAAGTATGGTAGAACCGGGGACTAACTCCGGTCCTCCACCTGTGATAGTTACCGCTGGCGTACCATCTGTTGCTAACGTCTGTCCATAACTATAACTTAGATTATTTCCTCCAGCATTGCTCCACGGAACAGAGGTAGCAGGGAGAAGGTCTGTCCTGCTGGTTACAATGTCTCCTGTTGATACAATCGGAGCTATTTGAGGTTCTTTGATCCCCATTTTATAAATCAATCCGTCTGATCTTACCTTCGCCATCCCGTTCGATGGAAAATATACTGTATATCCTGCGTTTGGTCCGGTACTTACTAGGTATTTAGTGTTGAGAGTTACAGCCCCTTGAGCAGCAGAGTCGGCTACATACATCCATGGCTGTACTGAGGTATTAGGGCGAAAAGGAACCATCGATAGAGGATTACCACTCCATCCAGTAGCAATTGAGTTTGAACCGTTATAAAGCACTGTACCAGCACCATTGATGACTGTATAACCGCTGGGCAAAGTGATAAGGTTTGTCGTGTCGTTAAGCCTGCGAATTGTGTGTACTGATGCCGGTAATGTATATATTGCCTCTGTAAGTAGGTTGCGTCCTATGATTCCACCTTTTTTATATCTTCTTATGTTGATCGCCATAGGCACACGCCCGTTGGGTATTTGATCCACAGGGCTAACCGTGTCGATACCCCTGAAGTCAAGCCTTGCTCCCGGTTTGTTGCGTTCGAAAGTTGACATTTTACCCTGCTATTTCTTTTTGATGATCGGTTTCCCTGTCGCCTCTTGCTTCCATTTCTGAGAGCAGTTAGGACACAAGTCTGTCGATTTTAACTGTGGAACTCCGCAACGGTTGCATCTGCGATCTGTGATTGTTATCTTAGGCATTATCATCACCCTCGATACATCTTTTTGGCATAACCTGCTTCTTGCTTTTCGATGTTATTCGCATCATTGTACCGATTCTGGTCCCTCTCCTGTGCCTGTCCACGCTGGTCCAAAACGTCAGAGTACGACCCAAGCGACCTAAGCCTGCTGTTCTCCGCACTGCAAGCCATTATAGCTCTCTTCTCAAGTTCGAGTGCTGATTTCCATTCTGCTCCTCCGAGCTTAAAAGAGGCTCTGGCCTGACTGAGGTCCATTATTATGTCAAGGTCCGAGGGTGGTATTTGTAGGTAATCGTCATCGGCCACGGGAATTGGCATGTTTCCTAAAACGGTCACCCCGGTAGACTGTCCAGTGGGAGCGGCGATCATGTCAATTCCACCCGCCACAATGAACGGACCAAATCCGCTAGGATTAGAATCCCATTCAGGACTGTAATTATCTGAGCTTGCAATTGAATCTATACTTACAGCCTGTCTGTTAACCTTTCCTAGCATAATCCACGGGGCCTTCTGTATCAGGTTTAGACCGTCCTGATACCTCGTCATGCAATAAGAAGCTCTCTCTCTGTCAGTTGCTTCCGATTCTCTTCCTAGCAAATCCGCCAACGCTCCCCATTCAGCTACGTAGGCAAAGTCATCAGGTATCCCCAAAAGTGTACTCGTAGGCGGATTAAACGGAGTTCCTTGCTGTAGCACAATCGCTTCATACGTTCCCGGTTGGTCAGGGGGAATGTCTACATCAAACGCTAGAGGAGGCTCTGAGGAAAGACTAAACGTGTTTGGTGTTCCTGACGGCTGCTGGTAAAGTGGAGATTCATAGAACTCTTGAGCTACTGTATCATCTCGGTAAAGCGTAACTGGTGGAGGTGGTTGTGTTGCTGGAGAAACTACGGAAGGAATATAGCGTACACGCGCAATATCTATTACATTCGATGGAACGTATGTCCTGCGCGTGTTTGGAGTAATAGCAATTCCCGTGAGCAAAGCCTGATTGCAATTACTGACTTGAATCATCTCATCCCTACGCCGTTGCAAGGCTTGGGATATATCGCTAATCGAGAATTGACTCGTCCCTGTCCATGGTCCACCAGCGCAGTTTGGCTCTAATAGCATGTATTCCATCTCAGAATAGCAATAACTATCAGTTACGCTTCTGATTCTTGGTGAACCCGTTATCGTAGCAAGAGATGACCATACATTCGTAGAGCTTGAATTATTGAATGTGAAATCTGTCTTCCACCACCATACCAAGGAATTGTACTGCCTAAGAGAAGTCTGAATATAAAATTTCAGTTCGCTGTCTGGCCAGAATTGCATCGACGGGTCTGCTAGACGTGCAGCAAGCTGTTGCCGCGCCGTCAAGAACGTCGTCTGGTTGAATGAAGTTGGCATTATTCCCGATTAAACTTTCTTGGTAGAGATAGCCTTGCGTTTGCCGCCTTTTTTCTTGTTTCCCTTCGACTTTGAGGAGATTCCTGCCATGCTCTCAGTCGCAATCCTGATTGCCGAAGCATAGTCTGGAGCGACGTATTTCTTGCATTTGTATTCTCCGCCTTCTCCGTTACTGGAAACTCTAACAACGTATCCGTTCTCTGCTTCTTCGACGCCCATATCTACGTTTTTCTTGTTGGATGATGGCGACACTGAAGATGCACCTTGCGATTTCTTGCTATTTCTCTTTGCCATTTCCGCTCCTCACATTTTGATGATTGATTTCTTGAGTCCAGAAGTCTTTGGTTTTGTCGGGCCTTTTCTCTTTCCAATTTTCACGTAATTGGACGAATTGATTTTGCGCGGCTTCTTCCCGTGACGCTTTTTTCCTGTGTCATAGGATTCGTTGTTTGTTGAGTCGATTTCTGAGAACATCACTTGCCCTCGATTCTCTTACGCGTAGGACTCTTCTTCGCGCTCGTAGTGTTCTTTGCTGCCGTTCCGCTTTTTGATGGAGTAGAGATTACCTTGCGACTTTGTGCGGCTTTCTTCTCTGCCGCTGCTTTATCATCTTCAGACCCCTTACGGAAACTCTCGTTGGCTTTCCTGACATCCGCATCGTCCGCAGACGTGTCTCTCTTTTTGTGCGGAGTGGCAACCTTATTCAGCCATTCCTCTGCCGTGTCAGCTAATTTTCTCGCCCCGCTAGTTAGTCCACTTGACTGTGCCATGAAATCTCCTTATTTACTTACAGATATTTTCTTCCGTGATACCTTCTTAACGATCTTATCCTTGCGTGGCCCTATACGGTTTTCCTTGCGAAGATAACTCAAAAGTATAGCCTTGGCTTGCTTAGGGTTCTTGACAATCTTGCGCTTCTTTCCCTTAACTTTCTTGCCACTGTGTAGCGTTCCGCGTTTGAAGTCCGTCATTATTTCCGAACTGGGCATTTTGTTCTCCTAAACAGAAACAGCCCCAAGCCAGTAACGGCTAAGGGCTGCTGCTTGACCCAAATATGGGTGGCGCATTGCCTAATCTCCCTATTTATACATCATTTTAGGGAGTTTGTCACCTAAATTTCTTTGAAAAATATCTGTTCAGCAATTGTAGTCGCGTATTTTACCACATTTGCGTTCCACGTCTGCGGGAATGGTACGATTTCTCCCGTGGGAAGCGTGATTGTTTTGTTCGTTTTGATTCCCTTCGGTGCGTAATAGAGAGTCGAGCCTAGGGTAATATCCTGCAATGAACCATTCGATGCCTGTTGAGCTAAGTCTTGTGCCTCAGTCCACGCGGAAAGGTCAGCACCGTGAGATTTAGATGGATCAACACTAAATTCGGGATCACTTTTTACGCTCATAGACGTAAATTGCCATGGGGCCATAACTATCTCTTCGATGGTCTTACCGTGCTTCTCTACCCTATTCTGCACGACGTTGATTATCGAGGTCATTCCTGGTATCTGGCCACGACGATTCTCTTTCCAGCAAACAGTTGCTAAAAGCGTAAGTTCTGCGTCTGTCATTTTTCAATCCTCACCTTAAAAGATACCCAACTACCTACGCTTTTAGCGGAGCAAATAGCCGCCTACCTGCGCTCCGAAGAGAATGTCGCTCTTTAGCACGCAAGGTAGCGTTGGATGCAGAGTGCATTTAGCCAACTTCTGTTCAAGCTGAACTGCCGTGGTAGTAAACTGTGCGCCGTTGGCAAGCATGATAGTTACATTGGGACTTGACATTAGTCCGTTGAATGTTTTTACGCTGGTATCTAGATCATTACCTGTGGATGTGTAGCTAACAATAAGGGGCTTCAATTGCGCCAGTAGGTCATTTGCCGTCTGAGCATCTATCGTGACTGTCTGTATTGCCCGCGTGGCCGCTGTGAGAGTTCCCGTCGCTGCCTGAGCCGTCCCTGTAAGAGCCTGAGAGGTTCCTGAAAGGTTGTCTGCCGTGGTGCTCAAGTGAATGGCCGCTGTGCCGAACTCATCCATCGCCGCAGTGACGTGTGGCGTCGTAGCACGTTCGACAAGCTGGGTCTGCTTTATGGCATCCCCGGCCTCGATAACGGTCTTGCTGATCTGAGCAAGTGTCCCGCAAGCGTCCGGTCCTGCTGGCCCCTTGCACGGACGGTTCAGGTGGTCAAGCACAGAGTCAGTCTTGCCAGCGGACGGCGCGGCGGCACCCCATCGGTCAACGGCTATAATTACGTTCCGGGTAAGTCCAAAGCCCCCCCAGACCATAAGGCCAAGAGAGGCGATGATAACAATTCCTAACGTGTTGAGGATGCGTTTGTCCATGTTACGAACCAAATCCAAACATCACGCCGCCGATAAGCTGGTAGTTTGATCCATTCGACACGCTTGACTTGAGGAAGCGGACGTTGGGCATGATGTGATACTTGGTTGCCACTCCATCCTTCTTAAAGTTGTAATCGGCTAGAATTCCGCTAGTCCATGACCATCCAGTGTTCGTACCTGTGATCGAAACCCCAGCACTGGTCGGCATGAAAAAATCGACACTGTTAAAAGTCATCACTTTCTGAGAAATCCCGGCACCGATGTTGGTTGATACCGTAAACGGCTTCTCACTGATCGGCAAAATGTCAATGACGGTAAACAGCCAAGTACCCGTGTTGCTCACAACTTTCGTCGCGGCATCCGTGGAAGTGATAGGCCGAGCATAGAGGGCCGTTCCTGCGATGGAAGGGGTAGCAGAGTTGTTGTATGACGCTCCAGCGGCGTAAAGGTTCGTAACAGGGGTTTGTGCGCCACCGATGGTTGCCGAAATAACAAGCATGGATGCGAATGCAAAGACAGAAAATAGTTTCAATATTCCTCCTTCCTAGGATGCGGGACGGAAACCGCTTTTCCTGACCGTCCCGCACGAACCTATTAGAGCGTAATGTTGAGTGCTTCAAAGTCGGCTACAACAGTCTTCTCGCCAGCGATG
>Ga0302281_10000551_pt1 | contig 27482 bp, 33 predicted proteins | sample III_Fen_E1_2_FD_198762 | JGI IMG/M metagenome (GOLD analysis project Ga0302281, IMG submission 198762) | Peat permafrost microbial communities from Stordalen Mire near Abisko, Sweden - III_Fen_E1_2 | ecosystem: Environmental > Terrestrial > Soil > Wetlands > Permafrost | place: Sweden: Abisko...
TTACTGTTTGCTGTTCCTGATCCCGCTGTCGTAAGTGCTGCTCCAATTCTCATTTGCTGACTGCCGTTTTCGGTAATTGAAAACTTGGAAGTATTGCTAATTATAGTAAAACTTTGTCCTAAGGTAGGTGCAAGGGGAAGTATGAATGTAACTAAACTGACTCCATCGCAGATATATCCATTATTTGCCACTATCTGAATTGGATTTGTTGGGCTTACACTCGTGACAGTTTGCCACACAAAACCACCACCAGACTCGCTGATAGTGATTGTATTTCCTGTGGTATCGACTGAGATGCTTCCTATGCCAACTATATTCATTAGATGGTCTACCGCTGAAGCACCAGTTCCAGTATTACCTTGAAAATTTATTGGCACATCCGGAGGAAGAATAGACTCTTCTACTGTGAGTATTCCAGCTTGACTCATTTATCTAATTCATGCCTGTGTAAAAGTAGTTTAATATTCTCAATTTTTTTATCCATCAGAAGCATCTTGGTTTCTGTGTTTGCAGATCTTAAGCATGCGTTCTTTGCATCCATGCATACCGGATCAAACAAAGAAACTACTTTATTCATAATCTCGCGCTCATCAGGAATTGATATGTTTCGTAATTCCTCAAGTTTCTTTGAAGCTTTAGACTGAAATTGGTTTAGTTTTTCATCAAAATCTTTCGATAGGTCTGAAATTTGATTCTGAAATTTGGTCGCTATATTATGAACAATCAGATCTATGTCTCTCACTTCTTTTGACAAGACCGTCATTCGTGTTTCATTGTTCTGAATGTATTTGAAATTTGAGGTAACCTGTACGCCTTGTGCAAAAACATCCGAACGAAGACTTTTTATTTCATTAGACAATGAATCAATGGCTTTTTTTAATAATTCGATCGACTTCATAAATCCAATACAATTGTCCGTGAGTACTTTAATCTTCTCTTCAGCATGATCGTTGATATCTTCAATCGCCGATAGATCTTTATGAAACTGTTTCAGAACCTCTTGGAGATGTAAAATATCCCTGTGACAAACTTCAATGCCTTGATATTGATTAGCATTAATAGCTTCACAATCATTTACATGTTTTAGAAAAACTTCTGAAAGTTTAACAATAGCTTCTTTTACCTTTTCAGCCTTTTCATTCACGCTCTCTAAGTTTCCTTTAGTATGCGCATGATCTATAGCTACATGATTAGCTGTCGCACAAACTTGTTCATGCTCGATTCTTCTAACCATCAAAGGCAATAGAGATTCTAATGCAATTAATCTTTGCTCTATTGATCCAGCTTGTTCTTTTTTTTGTCCAAAATGCATAATTATTTCCCATAAATTGTTTCGATATAGACAGCGTTTTTAGATGCAGCAGTAGACTGTTTTACATAAAATTGTGTTTGAGCACTTATGTAAAATGATGCTCCGAAATCATGATTAGCGCTAATATCGTAGAGCACGAAAGATGAAGCGGGTACAAACAAATGATTATCAACTCCATCTAATGAGAAAAACATATCTCCATCAGTGTTATTGATAATCCGGAACGCGTGAGCAGGAAATGCAAGGGGTGTTCCCACTGCTGCATACGTACCGGATATTCCACCAAAGGCCACGCTTCTTATAGGCTCGAATAAAGCTCTTATCGATTGAAGATTAGGCATTGATAATCCACCAGTTAAATGTTGATGTTTCATTGCCGGTGGAAGTTAAAGTAAATCCAGTCCCATCCTGTGCAGTAATGCTGACATTACCGGGAGTGCCGCCTGTTGTTGCTCGACAATAGAATACTTTAGCTGTAATGCTGCACGCCGTTGTGGCTACAGTGACTACGCCGGGTGTTCCGGCCATTACTCCTGAAGTTCCTACTGAAGCGTTAGAGCCTGTAGCAATTACAATTTTATTCCCCGCAGTCGCCAGTGATAAATTGCCGTTTGTCGCAGTGATATTCCCAAGCGTTGCCGTTAAAGTAGTTGTGGCTGTAAGCGATCCGGTGACAGCAGTGTTTCCTGTGGCATTACCAATTCTAGTTGCCCCTGTACCACCTGTACCGATTGTAGTGATTGCAGCGCCGGAGATATTGATGTTGGTAGTTCCAACGATGTTAGTCGCAGCAAGCGTGCTTAAAGCTGTAACGCCTAGAGTAGTACTTACAGTAACAGGGCCAGTGATCGCAGTTCCGCCTGTTGCATTCCCAATGTTCGTTGCTCCAGTTCCACCAGTGCCTATAGTAGTTATACCGGATCCGGAGTTGTTGATGTTCACTGCACCTAGAAGAGTAGTACCTACAAATGTAGCTGTACCTGTGACTGTTAGATTAGTGAATGCGCCGGTATTTGGTGTGACTGAACCAATTGGAGGAGGTGTAGTAAGGTTCGTTTTCAATGTCAACGGCGTGACGATCTTGTTGTTTACTGTACCTGTGTTGACTTCTGCTTGTGTGGCAAGGGCTGCTTTACCAGCTACTGAAGTCGTTGCAGCCGGAACGTTTCCACCGACTTCTGAGAGTTTGACTATCCCGGCGACCGTCGCTGTTGCGCTTCGTCCTTCATAGCCTGCTTGATTAATTTTAGGCATACATATGTCTCCTGTTATAAAATTATAATTATATAATTTTAGCTTAAAAATCCATGATCTTGTTGGCTTGTTCAGCTACCTGAATAAGCTGTAGCATTGTCTGATAGATCAGTTCTTTTTTTCGTGCGGAGTCCATATCTAACGCTTTGACTTCCTTCATGAAGTGCATCATGCGCGTCACAGCTTTGTAGGTAGGAGTTTGTCGGACTTTATTGTATTTCTGATTTAACTTTACGGCTTCATCTTGACGGCCTTCCTTCACAAGTTTCTGTATAGTCTTATGCACTTGCTCAGTAGACTTGTAGTTGTCGAAGAACTCCCGGATGGGTTTAGCGCTCATAGTGGGATAGTCTGTGTAAAACGACTTGAGGAAGTAGTTAAGGTCTTCTGCTTTAAACTCGTCAGTGCCACCGATGATCTTATAGGCTTTGTCAATGCCATCTATCAACGAAGTGCCCAGAGCTCCCGACCATCTATTCACGTAGTTCTCTACGACAGCCGGACGGAATGTGTTCTCGTCGCCGAATATCTTAGCCAGGCCACGCGATAAATCTACGAACACTTGAGTGCCTCTCTCGTTGAATTGCTCGGCAGGCAGTAATCCTTCGCGTCCATATGGCACAACTGGTGTGTTAAAAAAGAACATCTTGTTAGCCCAAGCTTCCAATGCGGGCGCGACGGCTGTAGGGATGAAGAGCCTAGAGGTTGTGTAGCCGGCTAGTGTTTCCTCGGCGAATGTCTTGAATCCTTTCGGGTCTTTATCATGTATAGCATAAACGGCTGCCTCTATAGCATTTCCAAGGAAAACACCAAACTCTTGAGTCTTAGGTATCTTAATGATAGGAGCATTCTTCTTATCATCGTAGAAGGGAGCCATATCGACGTTGTAGAAGCTATCCTGCTCCCACTGAGCCTGATTGCGCACGCGCTCGTTGTCGGCATTGAGCATTGAGTTTATCAGTGCCGGAACGCCGAAGTAGCCTATAGCGCGTAAGTAAGGAACGGCTGTATCTTTAAAGGTGTAGTTGCCATTCGCATCTGTTTTAGGCTTCATGTACTTAACGAACTGAGCATTACCTTGAATGAAAGCATTCGAGAAGGGGACGATTGAGTTGACGACTTCCGCGATAGCACCTTTCTTTTGAAAGTCCAGGGTGATGTTCCTCGCAGCATGTGCAGCTTCTTGACGTGTAGCGCCTTTCTCTATCCCTTTGCGAAATTCTGCAACGCGGGGAGCATTCTCAAAGGCGTGGTTCCATTCCTGTATCTTCTTTAAGCCTAACCAGTTATCTTTAACAGCGCGCTTGAAGAACCCACGGTCTTTCGCCTTTCGCATTTGATCAATGTTCTTTGACCAAGCATCTCTAGTCAGCGAGCTTGCCGATGAATAAGCACCACCACTCCGAACAAACTCTTCATACCAAGCATCTTTCTTGAAAGCACTGAAAGTTCCGCGCACGATGTCCGGAAGAGTGAGTCCATACTGTGATGTAGTAAGAGCATGCGGGATATCCCTAATGAATGCTTTTGCCATATAAGCAGGTGTTATAGTAGCCCCAAAGCGAAGCCCTTGCGCTGGATAGCTCATAAGTTTCATGAGTATTCCACCCTCGCGCGCTGTGCCCAAACCCTTGATAGCCTCATAGATAGCTGGGTCTACAGCATAGGATTTCTTCACTCCATCCTCGAATACATTGACGGTGTTCTCACCTTTTACAATTGGATTCTCTGTGAGAACCTCGATGACTTCAGCCGGAAGATCTTTGAAGTATTCGACAGGAAGACCCTTATCTTTAATAGATTTAAGCAGCTCTTCCTTGGACTTCTTAGGTGTAGTGACTTCTTCAAACAAGCCCTGTGCCGCAGTTCCTTTCGCATCTTTTGCAAGCTTGCGCATCACACCATTTCGCTCGCTCATCGCAACTATCAAGGCTGAGTTATTGTAAGCTGTTTGAATAGGATCGAGTATGTCATAGCCAGACTCCACATTTGTACGCGCTTTCACTGCATCTTTGGGTTCCATTCCACCTGTAGTTCCAAGTCCAGCTCTATTCGAACCTTCTACTACTCTATAAAGCGGAGCGTACATCTCGTGAGAGTTAACCATCTGATCATATGACTTTTGAGAGATCAATTGTGCATCGCGGGCGAAGGCTAGATTATCCTTCATGTACTCAGTAAATTCATTCCCAAACTCTTTGAACTGCGGGAATTGTCTCTCCGCCTGTCTCATTGCTGCGACATCCTGAATATACTTTGCTGAATCAGTCTTTCCTTGCTTACGAAGATCTTCTGACCGCGTACGCGCTGCTAAGTAAGCGGACGCGTCTTCGTAGTTATCGATCACAGGTTCAACTATTTCAGACAAGCTCTTCCCTGTCTTCTCGTTACGCCTTCCATCTTCAGAGTATTTAAACCTTCCTTCAGTTGTATATGTAACAGCCGCTTCCGCAGCGCCGGCATATACTTCCGCATACTGTTCAGCTTGAGGGGAAATCTTCCGGATAGGAGCGAGTTTGCTTAAGAAGTTTCTCTCAAGAGATTCCTTGTTGAAGATCTCGCCAATTTTCTTCTTAAACCATTGAAGCGGGGAATCTGGCCTATCAAACTTAATCTGCGATTTAACGAGGTCTAGTGGCGTCGCGTTCTTCTGCCAATCAGCATATTCAGTGCTTGCCTTCTGTAATTCTTTAGCGCTCTGGGGGAACGCCTTACTCCACACATTCTCCATGTACTGCGCAACTTGTGGAAAAAGCTCACGTGCCTTGTTAGGATTCTTAACATATAGCTCTGTAAAATCCTTGAAAGCATTCTCTACAGTCGCCGTATTCCTTACGCGATCTCTTGTAGTACACGACGTCATACGCACCTCAAATCTATGCCCATTTCTTTTAGATCCGCAGTCATCGCTTCGACAAACTTACGGCGTCCGGAACTCTTCTCAATTTTATCCAACACATTCTCGGCGATGGAATCCGCGCTCTTCTGCACGCGCTCTACGTAGTCCGCGTTCCCCTTAGTCTTCGCAATCTCATCGGTAGATTCTTTGATGGTCTTCTTGGATCGTTTCTTCTGCGCAGACTTTAGCTCTTTAACATCTTGCTCCGCGCGCGCGATGTCACGCCTGATAAGATCCTTTACGGCGCGTGGTTCTTTGGCTTGGAGGGATTCATTCAGTCTTTTGTAAAGCTGCTTTACATTGGACTCTTTCTCTTGAATCGCGGAAGTTAGACGCTGTTCTAATGGCTGACGCATTTGTTTTTCAGTCTCATAAAACTTGTTAGCCTTCTCCTGGACTTTCTCTTGCTTGCGCTTTAAGCCCTCGATGCGACCGCGGATTTTCCCTGCGAGTTCGGCTTGTTTTTGAAGAGCTTTTTCTTTTTCTTTTATTTCTTGAAGGTGGGCTTTGTTAGCTACTTTTTTTAATGGTTCAATTCTCTCTCGAAGTTTGTCCTTGAATAGATCTAATTTAGCTCTTCCTTTTTTAATAGAATCTGTACGAGTTTTTAGATCTTGTCTTAGTTCTTCGATGAATTTTTGATCCTCGGCATTCTTTTTTTCTTCACGAGAAATCCTTTCTTTTTTAGCTTTTTCACTTAATTCCCTAATCTTCTTTTCGCGAATCCCTTGTTCGGTATACCTCTTTTCCTTTTCTCGCAATTCTCGCTCATGAGCAGCTTTAGCTTCTTTTGTCTGGAGGATTTTATTTTTAGCTTGTTCTTCTTGAACTCTCTTTAATTCCTTGAGATCCTTTTCCGCGCGACTCTTTAATTCTTTATGCTCTGCGGCAGTTAAAGCTTCTTGTTTAACTTTTAACTCTTTGATCCTTTGCTCTAGATCTTTGCGTAATTCCTCAGCAAATTTAGTGTCTTTTTCCGTCCTCTCCTGTAACTCTTTAGCCTCTATCTCTTTAATACCTTTCTCTATGCGCGCGAGCTCTTTGCGTTCCGGCTCAGCTTCCGCAATACGGCGCAGTCCACGCTCGAATTTCTGTGATAGGTTTAATTTTTCCGGCTGTTCGGGAGTTTCAGAAGGAGTTTTTTTTGGTTTAACCTCGAATAATTCCTCTTCCGTAGCCTCAGATAATTTCTTCGGGCGTTCTTTTCCAATCCTTTCAGCTTCAGCCTTCTGCTCAGGAGTAATAGGTGTTTCCAAGTGCTTAGGGTTGTATTCCAAAAGTAATTGTTCTGGTGGTTTGCCAGTTTCTTGGTGTTTCTTGAACATCCCCCGGATAGCTTTATCACCGAGTTTGAATCCACCGAGTGTAATCAGGTTATCCCGGAAGTCCTCAAAGGAAAGCTCTCCATGCCCAATCGCTGCACCGCCAACAGTGAAAGCTCCGGCTTCCAAGATCTGTTCGGCTGCTTGCTTTGAAAGTGGAGTGCGCAGTAGCTTGTTGACAGCCGAGTTGTTAAGCGCAGCGCCGAATAGAGGTTCGGCCATCTTAAGGGCTGACCCAAGCACAGCGGATTTACCGGACTGTACAGCGACATCCTTCCAGTCATCGAAGCTGAGAGTCGTGTCACCGCGTTTGATAGCCTGAAGGTAGTTGTTGTATATAGTCTTGACGGCGGTATCATAAGCGAATCCCGCGCCCGCGCCAACTACCGGCCCACCAATTGCAGTTCCAGTAACCAATCCTGTACCGAAAACTGGAAAGCTGGCAGCCATGTTAACGAGAGTTTCTACCCCATCACGCAGCCAGTTAGGGTTCTCTTCTTTGTATTCTTCGGCAGCTTGTTGCTCTTCAAGAGACAACCCTTGGCCGAGCAAGATTCCGGATGACGAACCGCGAAGACCGCGCTCTATGAGATTGGGTGTTTCGGGCCCCTCATAGCGTGAGATGTCCTCTAATACCGGCTGATTCTCAGAACGTTGCGTGGGAAGATCTACGTGTTGCCTCGGTTTAGGCCGTTTGATCATTTCTTACCTCTGTATTCTCTATTTCTGCGGGCAAGTTCTTTTACTAAGGAACCCACAATTTCAGCCGGATCGTCAGTATAAGTTTGAAAGAAATCTAATACCTCTAACTGCTCTTCATCGGGGACGTTATCGAATTCAATGGTGTCTAATACGTATTCCATTGCCTTCTCTTCATCCACACCAAGCTTTTCTTGCACCACCCCTAACAGTCGGTTGTATCCAAAGGCATAATCTCCGTATTCCATTAACTTAATAAAGTCATCGACTTCTTTCTGATTTCTCTTTTGAAGGTAATCTTTAATCTCCAGTTCCTTAATCTCTTCTTTGGACGGCTTAATCGTTCTCCCGGTGATCTCTTCCTCGGCTCTTCTTTTGGCTTTTAGAGATGCTTCCCCAGAATCTACATACATTCTAGTAAGAGCTTTCTTCTTTTTAGGCTTAGGTTCATCACGATGAGTATCAAGATATTGACGCGCCTTAGCATCTACATCTTCGGCAGTAGCCTTTGGGCGACCGCCAGTTTGCTGTTGAGGAGCTTGAGGAGCTTCCATAGGTGCAGCTTCGGCTACCTGTTCCTCTTCTTTATCGAAAAATCCTGGAGGAGCATGTTTTTTCAACTCACCACTTAAATTTGCATATGCGTCATCCTTTTGCTGTTGAAGTCTTTCGATAACTTTAGGATCGCCGAGTCCTTGGCTTTTTGATAGGTAAGTATTCAACGCCTTGGATGCTTCGCGGTACTTTTCTCCATGATACTTATCGATGAATCCTAGCTTCTGCTCGTAGTCGGCTTTCGTCACATTCCTCTCGTATTGATCGAGCTTCATCTTAATGTCGGCATTCTCAATAGCTTGATCTCTTTCGCGCTTACGGCGTTCCGGGCTTAGTCCTTCCGCTTGCTCAATGAGTTTAAGCTTCTTAAGAGGATCTTCTTCATCGCGATAGCCGCTCTTCTTAATAATATCTTCTTCCCTTCGGCTAGTATCGTTGCGTTCGAGAGTTTCGGTAAACGATTTGCCAAAATTACTCCACGTCTCGTTTGGTGTTGGAGATAGATCTAAAACTCTTGGGCTTGGCATGTTATGCTCCCGGAAATAATTGGTTAGCTGTGTACTTACCGGCAGCGCCACTCGCTCCTCGCAAGAATCCACTGAATGGATCTTCATTTGGCTTTTGATAGTCAAATGTTGTCATACCAAGAGCATTGTTAACCGCATTAGATCTTCGGTCGTTAACACTGTTTTCTTGATTGAATAGGTAGTCTGTCATCTTCGCATTGAGATCATTCTGCGTCATCCTGCCACCGCGCTCAAGAGCTTGAGCTGCATATGAACTATTACCAAGACCTTTGCTCCGGAACGCGCCTGTGATCGATGGAACGACGTTCTCCTGATAATTCTCGTAAGCCGGACGCGCGACGTTCTGCTGGAAGTTCTGCGTAGCCTTCTGAGGATCAAACTTATAGAGATCCGCTAAGGGGCCTTCGCCGTTAATTCCGGCGTTGTAGTCCTTCCATAGCTTTTTCTGATTCTTATCCATAGTGGAGCGTTTCTTAGCTTTCTTGTTGCCAAAGATAGAACTCCCGATAGTTGCTGCCCCTAAGACAAGTGGCGCCCATGCTACCATAATTAACTCCTAAGTAATTTGCTTCCACGTGACGGAATTTGTTGTAGAGCGCGATGTCATGATCCACGCTGTATTACTCTTTTGATTTACCCATAAATCTCCGATGTCCAGGCCTGCATTTATAGGATCGCTTGCAGGAGGATCGAAGTCGGAAACCATCCGGGTGGACTTCGTATTAACCGCGACGCTTATGGAAAAGTAAGAGTCATTAAGTTGATTGTATAAAGTCTGATTGATGTTTTTAAGCTCGCTTCCCCAGTTGAATCGCCTTGATAATCTAGACATTACACAAGTCTCCCGGTTGGAAGGAATCCTGGCATGATCGCGTGAATCTGCACTTTCGCACCTGCTTGGTTATTGTAGGCTAAAAACTGAACGAAGCGCGCTGTCTGATTGATCCACACCTTGCACCACTTCTTAACACCGTTTTCCTGATCGTGGCTCGTAAGGTTAATTGTGAAAAAGTTCTCGTTGATCGATTCGATAGAGATGGGATACTGAATGTCATTCGTGAAAACACCCACGCGCATGATCGCATCAGTCGGTGTTCCATCTACATTCGTGAGCGCACATCCGGATGTCGTTACATAGAAATAGCACCATCCGCAGCGGACTTTTCTGTCAGAATTAACAAATGGATTAAGCTTCTTAGTAGAGGAAATGAACTCTATGACTTTCGACGCTTCGCCAGAATTCGCTGTGTAAGCTGAGAATGTGAACGTATTCGGGGTGTCGATATTCATTTGGAAGCTATAAGAGCTAATCACCTGAGTAATCTGTCCTTGCTTACCATTGAGCTCTACTGCGCCTTGAATGCCAGTAAGATAGATTATATCACCAACCTGAAAGTCTTGGAAGTCTGTCACCAATGTAACCACATCGCTCAGCGTTCCGGAAAGGCTCCATATGCGCACCGGATAGTCTTCGCTCTGCGCTTCATTAAGGGAAACAATCTCACCATGATGTCCACCACCGATTCCAATAGGTGTTGCCTTCTGGAATATGAAGCTATCCCATGTGCTGTAACGCACAGCCATCTCTTCCCATGAGTCAAAGATGATCAAGTCATCCCATGTAACGCTACTGGTTAAGAAGAAGTTCCCCATGCAGCTAAGCGGAATGCGGTAGATTGAATAATTATCCTCTTCATAGTTTGTGATTAGAATTCGATCACTTTGATTAACATCTTCAGCTTGAGGACTTGTAGCTGTGACGCTTGGGTAGATCAGATAATGATCACGATCTTCATCTACTTTTCCGGCATTACAAAGATTAAAGAAATTAAGATCTATGTCTTCAAAAGTAAATCTAGGTATCTTATTATCAGTCCTATCCACGCTATACCCATCACACCCGATGTAACCCCTAGCAGAAAGACCTACAGTATCGTTGAGGTAAGAAATCGTACCATATTGAGCACCTGTTCCACGTGATCCATCCAACTTTTTGAGTTCGAAAGGAACTGCATCGTTGCCGGTATACTTCATCACCCAAGTGGAATTCTCTGTGAAGATTATTAAGTCATCACGGTTAAAATCCGCGCTATTAATGAAACTATCATCGCTAATATCAATAAGACCTGCCCCGGAGATAAACACTTCGTCTCCTCCAGGATTTTGGGCTTGAATAGCGAAGGTGTCTCCAAACTCTCCGGTTCCGGAGATGAGAATTCTTTTCCCATAAGTTTTACCTCCGATGCGAGGAGCTAATATAATCAAACGATCTTGCATTTGAAATATATGCAGCGCTGTTTCAATTGGATCAGTTAATGGAGTGTAGTCGATTGTGATTGTTTGACCAGCAGTAAGTGCGCTGTCAAAGGTGACTGTGATTGCACCTGTAAGATAATCAATTGTCCCTGAACCATTACTAGTGGCATCAAATGCTCCAAACCCATTGTCAGTAAGTGTCTTACCATCAGTGGTTTCTTTTATAATAACGGAGCCGGGAAGCACAGGAACAGGAGTCGCCCACGAATAAGGGCCAGCACTTATGGTAGTTGGAGTAAAAAATGTGGCTGCAAGTATTGGTGTTCCGGCAACTGTAAAAACTGGATAAGATGTTACAACATTACCATCGTATTGCTGAATCGCGTCAGAATTGTTAACAAATAATAATCGTTGTTGGCTACTAGGGGAATCGTAGTTTGTCCATGTAAAGAAGTTGGCGTTCGTTCCAGTAAATAAATATCCAGGGCTTATGTCGTCTAATCTATTAGTGATTATGTTGTATCTATTAACATATTTAGTGTCGGCGACGATTAACTCTTTTATATCTAGAGAAGTGTAGTAAGTCATCACGCCCATTACCGGAAGCCCTTGATGAACGTCTATCTGTAGAGTGACAAGATTCCCGGTAGCAGGAGCGACTGTGAATGTGACAGACTGTGGAGTGGCAAGGTAGGTATTGTAGTTTATAACACTATTTATTGTGCCGTCCGATCCAGATAGAGTTCCACCAAGTCCATTATCTTGAATGATTTGCACTTGAACAGGAGGATCTGCTGTTGTGTTCTCTTCAGCTCGGAATCCACCTCGGCGAAGCGCTTGTATGGGATTTGGAGAAAGTAAGATAGAGGGAATATCAAAAGTAAATTCGGTAATTATATCATCCGGCGTTTCATTGGAGTCAATACTCACCGTATGAACCATCCGGGATTCAGTGTATGGCGACCCACCGCGTTCCCCATCAGCAAATTGATCAAAGCCATCGCGCTTTTGCCATACACCTCTGTAGACGTAGCCATCCAGCAAGACATCCTGCGCGTCTGTTGGCAGTAGCCAGGGCTGACGTTCTCTGTCATAGCCGGTCGCGAAGTTGCTAATCAGAAACGGCTGATAACTCATAAGTACCTATAGAGAATGCGGAAGGTCACTAATCTTGTAGGGCCAACTGGAAATGAAGCATAAAGACTTGCAGGATCAAGAGTTCCATTGGAATAAACTGCTAATCCGGTGTTTGGGGCGACAAATAAAGCTAATGCAGGATTCGGACTTTCAGCTGAAGCCCCACACACGCCTGCGGATTTCACATAAAAAGCCTTCCCTGAAATTAACCCTGTAATATTTGTGCCAGTAGCCGGAACGTACCACCAGATTTCCCCATAAGTATTGTCGGGAGGTGTTACAAAGATTGTAGCTCCGTTACCTACAGATACTGCGTCTCTGTGAATCTCATTAAATCCTAACATAGATGTCATTACTCCATCCGACGGCTGCCTAAACCAAGGAATGCTATCTCCATAGACATCTTGCTGTTCCCATGTAATAGGATTAGTTCCGGACGTCGGAGCATTGATTGTCGGATCAGTAGCAGCCGGATCTATTGCACCGGAGCCTTGATCTATCCAGTGGACTGTCTTGTGGAAACCATCATTGGCAGCCGGAGAAAGATTAAATTGATGGTCAGCACCGATCATTGTCTGAAGACGCGCCATGTTATCCCTGTTCTCTTGAGGGAATAAAGCCGGCGACTCGGCGTTGGCAGGTTTTGCTGGATTAAAGCTCATGTATCACCATTGTGGGGCTGTGCGACAGGTTATAAATTGTTGCCATGTAACGGCTTGAACAAGTCCTCGGTACTTCTTAAACACCGGCATTACTTCGTTGTAGCGATCCATCTCGCCATAGTCGGAGAAGATATCAAGTGAGGTTCCGTAGGCGAGGTAACGATAGAGGTAGTCAAAGGGAATATTCCCATTCTCAGGCAGCGTCAACTCGTACTTATATGCCTGAATCTTAATGTAATATAGCTGGTCTGGGGGACCACGAAATGTGAGCTCGTTATTAAAATAGAGCACATCGGTTGGCCGTTGAGGAGTAAACTGCTCATAATTTGGCCACTTGTAGTAGAATTGCGCAGGATCTTGATACCAGAATAGTGACCAGCTATTAGGGTAAATAGGATCGGGTTGTGTGGGCCCGGAGCAGTAAGCTGGATCGGAAATAGTTGTATATCCAAGCGCTTGTAAATCAACCGGAAGAGGGTTTAGTGTGGTGGTGTCAATCGAGAACTCCCACCACGTATAATTCTTAAACAGCCGGACATCGATGCTCGATTGATTTACAATGAACTCATTGAGATACTCAAGCATGCGCGTGTCAGTAAAGAGTGGATCGCTAGCGTCCACTCTCCCTGTCGTATTGCGCAGAATTTCTATAACTCTTGCGGTCGTAACCATTAGTAATCCTCTACTCTCTGTAATGAGAATCGCGCGCGCTCGCCAACTTGTTTGGTTTCAGTGATGTTCTCTCCACCATTTTCGACTTTCACTTCTCCAAAGATGGGAACAGCAAGCTTGTTAAGAAACTTAACAACTGGTTTGGGTAAGTCGTATGTTTGTCCAGGTTTCAACTGCCCACGCCAATCAATATCTTTATTTCTTATCCATGTCTTGAGCACGTTCTCTGGTTGATCAAAACGCTGAAATTTGACCTTTACCTTCTCGTGGTACGATTCATCGGGAACCTTGATAGGATACACAGGTTGTGCGTGTTTATCGAACTGGCGGGCCTTTCTAAGCGCAATGCGCGCATGTCTATTCCATGTATCAAAATCCTCTAAGGTTTTGATCTCAAAACTATCAAAATCGAAAGCGTTTTCAGTCGGGACAGACTGATCAGTAGAAATATTTTTAATTTGTGGCTTCATAATCTCCTTGAGTTAATCCCCTGCTCGAAAGCAGGGGTGATTGTTTAAGCGACGCCGATGTTGAAATAGGAGTTGAACTTCGATGCTACGAAGTAGATGATGTCGTTATTGTTACCCATGACGGCAGTGCCAAGGGTTAATGCGTACACTGGTTGTGAATTAACAATGCCTAGGCTTGGACCTTCAAGAGTGGCTTGACCACCTGAAGTGTAAGTACCTAGGTTGTTAACCGGAACGCCGTATACATCGTAAAGTGATGCAGTTGTAGAGCTTAGAACATTAACGACGTATTCGTAGTTGTTAAGGATCGAACCTACTGCTCCATTTAATTGAGTGATGATAATGCGTGTACTTCCGGATACCCAACCAGCAGTTGACGGAACAGTGATAATGCAAGGAATCCCAGCCGCAGTTGTGCTGACGCCAGTAATCGCTTGCTGTTCAGCAACAAACCCGGAAGGTGTGTTGTTGATAGTTACACCATTAGTTGCCTCAAGAGTAGAGGTTAGAGTAGTAGTCCCGCGGTTGATAATAAGACCATTACCGGATGGAAAATTTCTAAACCACACACCCTGAAGATTGTTCGTATCTGTGCCGAACTTGGTGTAGTTATACCACTCAAGTTTATCGGCCTGCCATGGAAGCACTAAGTTGTAAGCCGCTCCAGCAGACTGTAAATAGCCTCCGAAGGTGTTAGTCACCTGTGAAAACTCTCGTGTACCTGCATAAAGCAGGTTTGAATTATAAACTGTTGCTGTCATAACACCTCCTTATCGTGTGCAGCGCATGTTGATGACCCAGCTATCGTCAAGAATGACCGCACCTAGACGGCCTTTCCAACCCATAGTTTGTCTTTGGTTCAACGGATCCTGTCCAGCACCTAAAGGCTTGATTATCATCTCCATAGACTGATCATCTATGGTAATGCGACCATAAGCATTAGCTGCGAAAAGGAAGTTAGAGTACACGGCAGGAGACACTGTTGTGTCTTTATACGCTTGAGATGTCTTGACAAGGCGAACCTCATCACATGATCCGAACTCGGATTCAAGCACACTCATTTGTCGGGGATAATCGGCTGTAGGGAGAAAATTAGACAGGTTCTTGAAGTCAGTTCTCAGGTCTGTGTGGATGATCATCCAATAGGCTGCCCATACTGGCGCTGTACCGAATGCATTGACCCCTTCTATATTCGGGGACATTTTTTTGCCATTGTTACCTTCTAGGTAATCCACAGCAAGTTCTAAGTCTGTAGTCGTGGGCTCAGTTATCGCATTTCCATTGACTCCGTTTAGGCAGTCGATTTGCGAACTTGTGGCCTGTAACATATTACGAATTATTTTATCGTAGGTAGAATGCATGTTCTGCGCGAGCATGTCTGCGACTTCATTTGCGGTTTGATCCTGGACAGTGACTATAATGTCATCTGACAGTTCGACTATTTTTCCGTATTGACTTACAACCGCGGTTATGTCAAACTTGGTAACTTGCTCTGCACTTGGGGTTACACCTTCAGTTAACGGAGTCAAACTATCAGCTAAGTTATCAAAACGACGGAAGATCGCATTCTTTGAGTTCTTCTGCGGTATCCTACGCTCTTGGGCAAAGTACCCGTGGACGTAGTATGGCATGTGTCTATCCAGAAGGATATTATCGAAAAACAGATTGACCTCTGGGTCAACTGTAGTCGTGGTAGTTGTTCCTGCAACCATATATGGGCACTCCTATTAGAGTTCCCCTCGCATAACCTTTTGTCTATATTCTCTAAATGCGGGTGTTCCTTGAATGCTTTTAAGGTAAGCGCTATTGCTTGTAGGCGCAGCCTTTGCCACCGTGATAGGTGAGCCGGGCTTATTAGCATTAGCGACAATCTTTGCGCCTTCATTTCCTGTTGCATAGTTCTTTTTAGTTTCTACTAGGTGTTGATAGTCTTCTACAATCTCAGCCGCGCGTGCATACCGGTTTTCCGAAGATTTAATCGAATCGGCTAGCCAGGGCTTTTTTTCTAAAATTTGATCTAAATACTTTTTTACTTGAGCCATTGCCTTAGGGTTCATGTCTTTATAAACTTCTTCGCGGATCTCACGTTTAGTAAGTGCTTGCTGTGACTTGAATTCCTTCATGTCCAACAGGCGTTCCGGATCTTCGTCCTCTTCTAAAACTTGCGCTTCATTCTCAGACTTCATCCTTTCTATGTAATCCGCGTATAGTCTATTCTGTGCTTCAAGATCTTGACGCTTACGGCGTTCCGCTTGAAGTGCAGTAAGTGGAACCTGTTTCGGTTCACTTGAGACTTCTTCTTCAGCTACATCGATACTTTCCTCGGAGACAGGCTGTTCGATGATTTCTGACTCTTCTTGTTCTTCCATTTTCAACTCCCGTTAGTGTAAACTGCCGAGCTCCGGCAGAGAGATAAGAGCGCCATTCTTGCTGGCGACGCAGATAGTTTTTCCCAATGTAGGGAAGTGCAACATGTCCCCCGGGTACATCACCCAGAGCAATGTCTTAACGCCTCGTCTGTTGTCTACCTCATAGACGAAGCTTTCTCGCACCAATCCCGGCTTCTCATCGCAAGCCTCAAGGAAAGGTTTGACTATTTGTTTTCTTCCGATTTTTTCTTTACTAGCCTTGCCCAAAATCCAGTATAGATCTTTTGAAGAGTTTGCATTTAAGATTCTCTCCATAAGTACGTTGAAGTGGTCAGTGACTCCTCCCAGTGCTTCCTTGTGCAAGCGCTCTTTCTCTTGGGCAGGTAGTATTAGCATCCGGACTGTCCTCTTAAGTTTTCTTTCATTGCTTGCTTTCTGATTTCACTTTGCATTTTCTGCATGTCGGCATTCTGCCCACCGTAACCAGACGCACTAGGAATGCTCGAACCTTTTCGAGGTACTGATAAGGGATTAGACTTATGGCCATACTCGCCATATGCCGCACGTCCCGCGTTCCCTTTTGGAGGGCTATAGCCTGTTTCATTGCCATACCCTTGCATGTATTCCATGCCTTTACCTTTCATAAATCCTCCTATTCGGATTTAAGTTGTTTTGCTTTCTGCATGTCTCTGTCGAGCTGCTTTTCTATACGTGCCTCGTGCGCGATCTGTAGTTCTTTAGCTACATTGATCACATCCATAAAGGATTTCCTGTCGAGGTCTTGAATCTCCTTGGCCGTCTTCGCGTTATCAAGGAGTGCTTTCGCATAATTCTGTTCGCCTTCTGAAATACGTTCTTTTGCCAAACCGATGTCGGCAAGAACGCGGGCACGCCTTTCTTCTGCAAGTGCAAGGTTCTCTTCTGTCTGAGAAATAGCCAGGCGTCGAGAGATTGCTTCGTCTTCCTGCTCTTGCTCTGCTGCTTGTTCTTGCATCTGTTGTTGTTTCGCCAAGATCTCGCGCAACTTGGTGCTTCCTTGAATCGGAGCTGCTTCTAGCACGGCATCCCAAGGGATTGGCGCACCAAGTTCGAGAAGTTGGAGGAGTTGGTAGTAGTAAGCTTCGCGCTGTGTAGGCGTCTTAACTGCCTGCTTAATAGCGCAATCGTATTCTTGAAATTCTCCGGAGAAGAATTGCTCAGTAGGCTCTCTTCCCGTCATCCGGAAAATCTTACCAGGCGTGAAGTTCTTTTGAATTGCTTCAAGGACTAAGCGCCCTACTTGCTTTTTGGTATATTCATAATTATCGAAAAGGCCGCGATTGCCTTTAAGGCCGTTTGAAGTGCGAACCTCGGCGAGCTTTCCCGATACCTGAGAGTCTCCAACGCTAGATAGACCCAGTAATTCTTCACTGGCTCCGGGGATCTCCATAATGTTTTTGTCCATGATGTCTTGGTATTGCAAGTATCCTGGAGGGATTTGGGGAGGGAGGATTTCTCTGAGATCTGAGTTAACATCATAACCTTCATTTACAACTACTTGACGACCTGCACCGGCTTGCATAAGCATCTGAGGATCAAGTACAGCACCATTCTTACTAATCCATCCGGTATTAATTACGGATTCCATTAAATCGATTATCTGCGAGTGACGTCTGTTATATTGGCGTTGTGCATCAACTATACAGCGGACTATGCCCTGTATCTTCAACTCGTACGTGTCGATTAACGGTTCAAAATATCCTAGCATTAAAGCGAAAGGGAACGTCGATACGTTTGTAGGGTCAGCACCTTCGTAGAGCAATCTACCTCCAACAATAACGCTGTATTGTACTGTCAGCTTATGGGAGTTAATCAACTGTAAGTGTGGAGTTTCAATAAGAGCTTCTTTAAGGTATTTCTCTTCTTTCCGCGTCCCGTTCCACTCAGTAGTAACACCTGTTTCAGTATCCACTAAGTACTTCTGCTCCACATTCTTACGAACCCAGTACTCGTCATAGGTGAGAAGATTCTTAGCGATGTACGTGGAATTGTATTGCCTGTAAATACCGAGATATTGATACTTGTTATCTCTGATCCCTGTAGGAATGTTATCGATGACTTCCGGATCAATAAAAGGAAGTAAAGCCTTTACCTGTTCTCTCGAAAGCAATTGACGCGTTGATGCTTGGTCGCAATCTCCGAGATCCCTTCGTGTATAGTAGGGATCAAGCATCAGCGCGTTAAATGGTCGCCAGAAGAATTTGATGTCTCCGCAGACTTTATCCTTGGAGTAGTCCATGTAGATGCCTATGATGGCCAACCCAGTCTTAAGCATATGCTCGAAAGCTTCCGAACATATGTAATCGAAGTCGCCCTTTTCATAGACTTGGTACATAACATCGGACAGTAGATCAGCAGTTTCTACATCGGCATCTTCCACCGGCGTGCAAACGGTAGCCATGCGATTCTCGCGCTCATATCCGGAATACAGGTTAACGACACGACGGATCTTATTAAGCTCAAGAACCATCCTGTTTTGTTTAAGGAGTTTCTGCTTTTCAAGGTTAGTCCAGTTATCCCCCGCGTACGCGCGAAGATCACGGTATTGAGCAGCATAGAGGACACCCCATGTGCGCCATGCATCATAGTAAAACTGTTGCCACTTGAATAGTGTGCCTCCACCTTGGTAGGTAGATTGGCCGGTGTATGTCATGAGTGAACTTGATAATGGTTACAAATATTCCCGGCGAAGTTGCGCCCAAAGCTCTGCACTCATTCCCGCTCCATTTGTCAGTTTTGCGATTGATTCAGCCGCGTAAATCAATGCTTTCGTTCCATGTGAAGCCCAGTTGTGAAGGGACTTATCCCTATAGCATCCCATCTTATCGTTCCATTCCTTCCGGAACGCCTCGACTGCGCGTATGCCTCCTGCGCACCTGTGTTGATCGAAAAACATGCGGTTCAATGTGCTTCTGAGGCACTCAATACCGAACTGCTCATTTTGATCACGCGCAAGGACATCGATCTTAAGACCTGCTTCAATGAAGTAGTCCGCGTAGCATTTGCCGGAACCTTTCTCTCTAGCTTTAGCATCATGAGGCAAGATGTGCCTGTCAATGACGTATGGTCTTGTCTTTAACCACTTTATATAATGCGCAGCACTTTCATCGCAACTTTCGTAGTAATCGATACAATGTATCTCCTTACCCACGAGTTGATAGATCCAGATTGCGCAATTATCGCCAATACCGATATCGGCAGCGCTGTACGTCTTTGCATGCTCGGATGGAGGTAGATGACATATGCGATGCTCTTGACGCGCTAAGGACATGTTCTTTGCAAAATAGAAGCCTTCATGCGCAGACTCGAATGCTTCCTCGGGAGTACTTGGGTACTCGCGTTTCATGTACTCGCCTTGCGTGAGCGACTTCTTGTAGTACCATGCCTTTTGACCGTCAGTAAGTTCTATGCCTTTAGATTGAAGATCTTTGAAGTAAAGCTCCATGTCTTTCGGGATGATAACATCCTTAGGATCTATGGAATATTCCGGATGTTGCCACCAGGAGAAAAACCATAGCTTCCAGTCAAGATTTCCCAGCGGTGTACCGAGATCTTTAATTTCTTGAGCGCGTTTACATAGTTCAAAAAAGTGTCCCTCTCTTCCGCGAGCTGTCGACTCAATACAGATAAACTGTCCTGCTTGAACAGCATTGAGCGCACCGGAAATAATCTCGTTAGCTTTAGAAGGGTTTTCCTGACAAATCTTGGCAAACTCGGTGATATGTAAGAGTTGGAGAGTTCCACCTCGCAAACTCGTCGCAACCCTAAATACCGAACCGTTCTGGAAACGCATTTCATGTACGTTATCCCGGTGCGCAGGGCAGAGATCTCTAACGAACTGAGGCAAGTTGTCATAAGCGAATTTAACCTTATCAATGAATATCTCACGAGCAATAGGCTTGCTATCAGCTACAATAGCGGCATTCACGTTATTGTTCCATAAGCATGCATCTAGAAATAAAAGTGCATGGAATGTGCTTACGCCAAGTTGGCGAGCCTTAAGGACAATATTTAAGTAGTGAGGCTTAAGAAGAGCATCCTGCGCCCAGTTAGGCTGGAAGTTAACTACTTGACCATTCTTATCTTTGATCTTGTAGAGATGAGCTAGGCGCCATCGTTTGTCGCCTAAGTTAGCAAGTACTTGTTCTTGTGTCAGTTCAGTCATATCCTAAGATTAATGACTAAATAAAATACTTTACAAGTTTTACGGAGGAGGGGGTGGTGCGGGATTCTGTATATACAGATTAGGGCCGGTAAGAGTCATCTGCGGATTGCCATCGCCTGTGAATGGTGTATAGTCTCTTCCATCGATGTAGTTGCCGTTTGCGTCCACTAGAATGAAGGTGTTCGTAGTGGGCAACGCGACGTAGTACAGGTTGTTGTTGAGCTGCTCCATACCTGTAGCATTTGCGAAAGGGAACTCCTGAAACTGCGTACACCGGAGCGCGTAACCCGGAAGAAAACCGTGATCATCTATCGTGACCACAATAGGTAAAGTGTTAGTGATGCTAGTAGGAGTATGATGCTCATTAGTAAAATGTGAGGGGCTGCTGTCATATCCATCGCCATCGCGAACTAATGCCATGTTAACCTTTATTGTACGCTTTTTTGATCGCTCTCCACAGATTCTTCGGCGCGTGCGGATAGTTCTCCACAAAGCTCTTCCTTAACCTTTTCGCTACAGTCTTTCTCATATTCAGCCTTAAGTAAATAGTTGTTTAAAAAGAATTCAGATTGACGGATCTGCTTTATCTTCAGGTGTAGAATGGTTGTATTGAGTTCCTGAACACATTTCGATATTTCAATGAAGTGCTTACGTGGCACAAACATTTGATTCAACACACACATGAATGCGATCCCGAAGCACAGTCCATAAAAAATAATCATTCCTATCTCCATTTTAATAGCGGGAGTGGGAGTCGAACCCACTGAAATAAGGTTATGAGCCTAGTTAGCCTCCAAGGCTTCCCGCGGTATTGTCAGAAAAGGGTTCGAACCTCTAACCGCATGAACCAAAGTCATGTGCTCTACCAATTGAGCTATCTGACAAAAAAGTCCCCTAACAGTGCGAAAAACTTCGCAATAAAACGCACCATAAGGGACAAATTTCCTGAGCTAGCATGCCAAGATGCCCTTTGACTGAATCGAACAGCCATCTTCTCTTTACAAGAGAGTTGCTCTACCATTAAACTAAAAGGGCTAAAGATAGTTTTTTCCCGGGCTACGGCTAGGTAACACTATCAAACTATGTCTGACCCTAGCAGGAGTCGAACCTACGTTCTCGGATTGAAAACCCGATGTTCTAACCATTAAACTATAGAGCCATAACACCCGACTGGACTCGAACCAGTGCGCTCTTGCATGATTTCGTCGATGCAAGCGATCTACCAACTGAACTACGGATGTAAAGAGTGGCTCTTTTTAACGTGGTAGCCTCCACGGATGTATATAAGCCGTACATCAACGCAAATAAGTGCCTAGGAATTGCACCTAGTACTGCCATCACTAGCGAACAGCCGGCTTTCTGTCTGCCCCGCACTCAAATGTATAATAGTGTAGAGAGATTTTTACTTCTACTCTTCTTTTCCTAATTGTTTGAGACGTTGCTCAATATATTCAATTCGATCTTTTGCGATCTCACGATCGTCATATGATTTAGAAAAGCACTTCATCCACTCTACCAATTTAGACAATCGCCATTCATAATCCTCATCGATATCTTCTAATTCTTTAAGATGATATTCTTTCTCTCTTTTCAGATTGCCAACTAGCTCTTCAACACACACATCCAAAACTTCTTTCGTTTCTTTCAATTCTTTTTCGCACATAAAACCCTCCCTGTTAAGTAAATCCAAGATAATCTCACGAGTGATTAACGTAAACACTTTTTTAGAATGTTTGCATTGTTTTGAAGATATCCGGATGATGGGTGTACATAACTGGAGATAAACATGAAAGACTTTTTGAGACTAATGATATGCGAACTTGTAAGTGCGCCTGAGAATGTAGTAGTTAATGAAATGGTTGGTCAAAACACAACCATGTTTGAGGTGTCATGCAATAAAGGTGACGTAGGTAAGATCATCGGTAAAGGTGGCAAGACCATTGAATGCATCCGGCACATCATGATAGCCGTCGCATCCAAGTCCGGAACGCGGATTAACATTGAGATCCTTGAATAGCTAATCTTTATATGGGTCATATTCTCTTATTACGGCAGTGAGGATCAAAATTTCTAGCGTCATTATACGGCTTGCGCTTTTCCTTGCCGGATTTAATCGCTTTTTCGAGACTCATCGCGCTTCCATGTACTTTCTAGTCTATAAACGTTAATCCACTTAAGCTCTTTATTTGCTTCGTGTGTATCTTTTATTTTCTGTGGAATTCTGGAATCCAAAAAATCTATAAGTTTTTGATTTATTTGATACCCAACAGGATAAGATGCAAACATATATGTGCTCCAACCACTTACGCCGTATAAGATAATTACATCTCGCGCTGAATCATCTTGAAGAATTTTCATAATACAATCCTAATTGGTTTATTCACAGGTTCATACTCTTCATCCATATGCGCAGCGTTGATGCAGATAGTATCCGGTTTGTCAGAGAAATTATGTTTTAAAGTCATTTGACCGTAGCCACCATGAATATGCCCAAACACATGCAGCTTGGGCTTCACGCGCTCAACAGCCTTGCGCAGCTCTTCGCACCCGCAGTGTTCACCATAACGGTTAGTATCGAGTATTCCCCAAGGAGGACCATGAGTGACAAGGATATCTATGTCATCCGGAATTAAATCCCACTTAGCTTTAATAGCCTCACCACGATCGAGCATGAAGTGCCAGTTGTAGAACGTTGGTGTCCACGGTGATCCCCAGATTTTTAAGCCTTCGTATTCTTCCATCGAGTCTTGAAGATAACAGCCTACAGAAAAGTATCTCCTAGAGACTTTTTCTCTTTGAAGAAATCCATCGTGGTTGCCGGCAATGATAATCTTCTTGGGATAATTCTGTTTCATCAACCAATCATTGAAGTTGTGATATTCCTGTAACATATCAGCCCCAGTCAAATCTCCGGCAACGATAAGAAGATCTCCTCCATGTAAAGCGGGTTTACATCCATGAAGGTCGGATATGCAATCGATTATCATTTTTCTCTCCAATAAATCACAAAAGGAATTCTCTTTTTGTGAATGAAGTGCCAAGGCATTAATTCCACATCATTCATAATCTCTTTCCTGAATCGACATTTAATCGGGCGAGAGAAACCTTTTGCAAAACATTTGTAAAATCCATTTTTATCAGGGATATGATCATCTACATGAATCCACTTAGTAGCTTGAGCTCTAACTTTTCCCATTCAACTTCCTATTCCTTTCTTAGTCCAATTCCAATAACCATAAATGTGGAAGCCTAGACTAACCAGACATCCTCCAGTTTGCACGATAAGGCCCATACAAGCGTTCCGCGTAGCCCAATAGCAGATACATATACCCCACAGCACAAAACACGCACGGCGACCCCTTACATTGAGCCAGCGTCCGAGTTTGCCTAGAATGGTGAAGGCAAGATCAGTCAGCTCGCCCATCTAACACCCTTGCGATTACATTCGCAATCTATCGCATGTTCACCACATCTATCGCATTCACCGCTCATTATGCCCTCGGAATTATCAAAATGTTATCCTTCACCCAACAGTATTCCCAGAAAGTCATGTCCGGATAGTGCTGCTTCACGAAGCCGTACTTGGTAGTGAGTACAAGTATGCTAATTATGCACAAAAGTATGATAAAAATTGTATAGAAAATTAGTTTCAATGTTTATTTCCTTGAGTTATGATTTCTTATGAACCGATTGTTTACATACTATAAACATCGATCTACTCTCTAAAAACAGCCGGTTATCAACTTTTCCACACTCTCTGAAGATGAAGAAGAAGTCTTTATATAATACTCTTCTTAAGTAGAGTGTGTGGGAAAGTTTATGGCCAGGGAAGGCCAAACTTCTTCTTAGTAATCTTTGCCATGCGCCCATCCGGGTGATGCCATACGATGCCTTCATATTCCATACGTGCCAATATGCGTTCAATCTCATCGTATGTACGTGGATTGTGGCAAATGTTGCAGTAGTTATGAATGTAGTCGAAAATACTATTCGTCGCATGTCGAATGAGTGCATTATGCCCAGTATTGTGAGGATTACCCTGCACTTCAGGGCCTACAAGCTCATAAGTACCATCGTCAAACCTGCCTTGCCCCCACGCCCATGCCATCTGGTGGTAGTAGTCCTTCATGGTAACAGGAATCCAATAGATATGTTGTCCGCGATCAGTCATATCTCCGCAGTGAATCCAGTCATTTTGCGGAGGATGCTTGCGCACGCGCTCAGTTTTACTTACAAGTTTTGAGTTATCATAACGCTTATAGAGCTTTCCATTGATCACCGCGCACGCAGACCCATCCAATTTCGCAGTAGGAACACCCTCGCCGTCGATAACCCACTGGCATAGAGGATTAACCTCGCGCGTGAGGATATGGTCGTCTGTAGATAGGAATAAAGAAGGAATCTTTTTCATTAAATTTCCTCATAATAAGCAATGCGTTTGCGTGAGATCATGAAACACGCAACGCAGCGGAATTTGATATCTATTATTTGTATATTGGAGTATTCAGCTTCACACGCGAACTTCCGGAGAGTCTGATCTTCAAGAGCATTCTCAAGATTTCTTACGATTTCCATCATCCACCCATCGCGCAAGTAGAAAAAACACTTCGTCTCCATCGTACCTCTAGAAGAAAGTTGCTGGATACATTTCGCGAAGCTCTTGCATGATGTTGCTCTCTCGCTTCTCGCGCCACGCATACACCCATTTCATGCCTTTCCAGCCCTGTGTTGGATCAAAACTAGCGAGCCCTATAAAGATGTCCTTTGCGCAGTAATTGCGCCCTATGGCCTCTACTTCGATGTTTACAGAGGGGATGGCATCGTGCACTAAAACCCAGCCATCTTCCTTCTTGTTCTTAAAGTCTTTGTATGAATTTTGCGTGTCGTACATGTATACCTCGTTGTTTTTCGCCAAGGTATCTATATAGATATTTTTTGGAAAGAAGAATTTTCTATGGAGCCGGGAGGGTGAAACGCATGAACTTAGTGTTCTTCCATGGGTTGTACGGTATGCTCTTGAGTGAAAACATCCGGACTATAATGTGCTTACGCTGCACGCGGGGAATGCGCTTGGCTCTCTTGCGCTTAGGAAGAAGATGACGAAAATCAACAACCCATGAGTCTTTGAGCCAAGATGGAATGCGGTCATCGGTGATAAGTTCTTTATACACAAACTTAAACATCACTCACCTCTAAGTTTCGCAAGCGCGATACGATGAGAGTTCACTTCATCACACACATGATTCATCATACGCCTGACTATGGAATTGTACTCCATGCGCTCAATGCCAAAGTACGCATTTGCCTTACACAAGTCCTCAAGGTAGCCAAGCACAGCCTTCCCGGCATCTATGCGCTTTAGATAGTATTCTTCAGTCGCCATTTCCATCTTCCATTCACCCTTTTTTTAGTGCGCACGCGCGGTGCCTTCTTCTTTAGTTGCCTCATAACCCGGTACGCTCGTCCCCATAGTAGGAACTTGATGCCTAGAGTTTCTATTTGCCTCATAGGATCATATCCACCATCGTATGGACGGTAGATGTACTCCTCGTATCTGCGCTCGCCATCGAGAGATTCTGCCCAGCAGGTTAGTATAGTCTTAGCATAATTTAATTGCTCTAGAGACTTCATCGTATCAAATAGCGGTGTAAACTCGATCCACTTACCTGCCCATACACCGAAGTACGGCTTGCCGTCAATGGTCTTGCGCTCGTGCTTCTGGATCATGGTTATTCGCCCCTAAGAATACATAATCTGTTTCTCAAATCCTTCAACTCAGCTCTTATAGTTTCAATAAATCCATTGTCACTGAGGCTACAACTCCATCCCATAAAATCCCCATATTGCTCCGATGTACTGAGCACGTAACCATGCATACTCTTCAGTAACTCTATCGCTCTTATCAACTCATCCTTAGATAATCTATCCATGTGCACCTCCGCGTACGCACACAAAATATATGGTAGAAATTTTTTCGCGAAGCACTATCTCGCGGGGCACATAATATTATGGTAAAAGTTTTTTTCGAATTTGCATTTGAATGTGACCGAGGGATTGATATATGTATTTCGATGTAACCGGTACCGACTAAGGATCAACTTCAAACTTTAATTTGCTTTCCTTTGGTGGTCGGCCCTAGGGGTGTCAAGTGCAACGTTGCACTACGAACTCGTAGTACAACGTAGGATGTAGGCTTGTGGATGGTGTGTGAGTACAGTGGGGTGTGAGTACTATGACTCTGCGGGGTTGGCTGTCCTGTTGAGGACGAAGTCGAATGCTGCTTTGGCTATGTCTTGCGTAGCATTAGGGTTCATGTCTTGCTCGTAACCGCGTGCGCGTGCGCGTGTCTTTAATAGAAATATTTTCAACGCCGTATCTTTTTCGTGTATTGCTTGATACTCACATGCATTTTCGAGTTGATCGACCCATGCTTCACGGGCCTGATCACGAGCTTCTTTAACCAATGGATCAGATTCGACGGCTCTATGTATGGTTAATCTAGTACATCCTATAGCCTCTGCAGCGCGCGAGATGTTACCATCATGTTTTTTCAATGCTTTGATCATATCTTCGCGGTTGACAGGATGTGCGCCGGGGCTGGGATCACGCGCCTTTTCACCGCGCTTATCTTTACCTTTTGGAAACCCGACCATAATACTTACTTTAAACTTTAATATTTACGTTTATATACACTTGTTAGCAACACCGTCAAACGCCCGGCAGGCTAAAGGCTCCAGTCGTCGCCTATGAGTCAAGCTTGATTATACTCGATCGTATTAAATACCCTTATTTTAGTCAAATATCACAAAACTACTCACTTAAACCCCTGATTATCAACCGCATACAATTAAAATAATCTTTAGTGTTGCACTTAATCTGTTGCGTATGCTATAGTATTGGATTAATCAAACAGTCTCGCTTAATCATTAGTGATAAGCTCGTAGCGTTGGATTAACACAAACCCTAAACAAACAAACAACAAAGAGAATGAGTATGAAATCACTTGCAGATTTAAAAAGAGCAATGCAACTAGGTACTAAATGGGATTGTTTCCACAACTATTATCACAAAAACATGGGTGTTCGCGAAATATCTATTGTGCAAAAGAATGGAGTTGCATTTAAAACAACCCGAGAGGACGGTA
>Ga0302281_10000580_pt1 | contig 26928 bp, 36 predicted proteins | sample III_Fen_E1_2_FD_198762 | JGI IMG/M metagenome (GOLD analysis project Ga0302281, IMG submission 198762) | Peat permafrost microbial communities from Stordalen Mire near Abisko, Sweden - III_Fen_E1_2 | ecosystem: Environmental > Terrestrial > Soil > Wetlands > Permafrost | place: Sweden: Abisko...
AATGGATTTTGTGTATTGGTTGAGGGTGGAAGACTCACGTCACCATATCCGGTTCTAGCTGTGGCACCGTATTCACCGACTTTCATTGCGTATTCTTCATTTAATGAAACCTGGGTGTTAAACTTCGAGGTAGACCCGCGTCCGTAACTGTTCAGCGCATTTACCGTGCCTTTTTCTTTAATCCATCCTCGATAAAAATTTGTTTGCCCGGCTGGATCGATGCCCAATGAAGATAGCCAGTCTCGCTCGACGTACCCAATAGTGTTATTTCTTAGTGTCACTAAGTCTGTTAAATATGGTCGATAATTAATATTGTATGCATTACTTAAATCAACAGCTTTAAGTGATAGGTTTGGTAGTAATTGATTTGTAAAAGTTGTAGAAATACGCTTAAATTGACTATATTGGAAAGAAGCAGCTCCTATAATGTCAGAGTTCGCGATGTAATTAAAATTTTTCCATTTAACCACTGCACCCAATAGATAATCTTTATTTGGAATCCAGGAATCAACTTGATTTGTTGTTAAAATAAAGCCAGGAATATCTAGAGAGCCAGTCCAGTTGGCTGTTTTCTGCCCAGATATTAAGAGTCTATTTTGTCGCGATCCAGTGACGGGGTCGTAAATTATATCATTAAATTCTGAAACATTATTAATAACAAATCGGTGTTCATAGTTAACAATATTTGCAGCGATGCACGCAAATACGCTGCCGTCTTGATTTGTTATAGATACTGTATTCCCAGTTCTATATACATCGAAATATTTAGGATCAACAGAATTACCATTTACATCGAGAACTAGACTAGACAGTGGATCCGATAAATCATATAAAGTTCCGGACGTTGCTGTGTATTCAATTATTGCAGAACTAGGATTAAGAACTAATGATAGATCATTGCTTCCCCAATTAACTAGACTCCATTTAACAAATTGCAGAGCCGCATTTGACCAGTCGATTTTATCTTGATCGATGTTTACATTAAATGAAATTCCATTTGTTAATAAAAATTGACCATATCCTGCAAGAAAATTAATAACCGATTGCTGATCCGGCAATGTTGTATTATAAGGTATAATTGTTGTTTTACTACTGAAAATAGCAGGATATGTAAAGTTATTATTTCCAACTCCCAACGGAATCGACGCCGCGGTGGTGGCAGCGGCATAAATGGTAAAGTATGGATTATTACGATTGTATCCAGTTATTTTATACCCCGTATTATTGCCGGCAATTGAGATAATTACCCCACTATAATTGATTGTACCTACCGGGGTGCTAGTATTAAGGAACAAGGAGTAATCGGCATCCGGGATCATTTCCTCGGCCCCGACATCTGCTGGGTTGTTCGGCGAAGCAAATACCGATAAATTTTGAACATCGGTAAATCCTGCCATACTGTAAGCTAATTCTACAAATGTAGAATTTAATGTTGTTCTTAATATAGAAGGATCCTGCCCATTGCGTCGAATATATTCTACTGAATAATTAACGATGCTATTAACAGGGGTTGCATCGACGCTATTAATTATTATCTGATTATTTGAAGCGAAAAAATTATTTTGAAATTTAAATTGATATGCCCCGTTCGTTGGGGTATAATTATTCATATCCCACGTGGTACCTAGCATGAATAAAGGATTTTGAAGAATTAATGCGCGTAATCTTGAAAACGGATATATGCTACTTCGTTTCCAAGCAGTTTCTACTGGGCCGCAGTCTCCATAAATAAATCCATCGGGTGAGGAGCTATTATTAAATGTTCCTACTACTGCCTCATTAGGATTCAATAAAATACCATTTTCGTTCACGGGAATAACATCCAGCATTCCCACTCTGGTTCCATAACTACTAAGGGAAATGCCATTTGGATTACGAATAATACCATTTGCAATATCATTCCACATTACATTATTTTCGCCGGTATATGGTGCTGGACCATATGTTGCATCCCACCATGACGGCTTAATCGACAGATTAAGCATTTCCCATGGACGAGTATTTACATTCTCGGAATTATAGAACCAATCATAAATTCCCCTCCAGTATCCTAATAATGGTTGCCCAAATTTATCAAGACTTGAATTCCAGTTCCAGGTAAATAGATTATTCTCGTCGTAGAAATTATTATCTGAACTGATATTATATTGTGCCGTCCATTCATAAAACATTCTTTGCGAAATATTTAATTGTTCGGCTTCAGAATAAACGCCGGTTGCAAATTTACTTGTTTGATGAACCCGGGTTTCTATAATATCAACCCACTGTTGATTGTTAACCTTAAGATTATTATATACACGTAATTCATAATCCAAAAGTAAATTATCACGATAATCATTGAAGCATTCTGTTATGCTTCCGTCATGACCTTGAATAACTTTTCTAGGAGTTTGATATGTATAATCGATATACATTTGCGGAATGAATGCCGCAGCAAGACCTAACTTAGTTGGAGTTGCCGGTATGAAAGATCCACTAGTGTTGGAAATCTCATATATATTAATTAAATCTTTTAGGTTTAATGTTCGTAATATAGTTAGTATATTATCTGTAGTTTTATAATCAATTCCATACGTAAGTTGGGTTCCATTTATGTAAACCTGTAACGATTGATAATTTGAAGCATTCCAATTATAAACTTGTGTTAAATTAAATGTAACAGCTCTAACATTAGAAACTGTTATCGACGTTTGCTTCCCGCCCCAGTAACACATATCGCTTGAAGCCCAGGGTTGGCCAGATGTGTAAATCGAGGCAATAGTCTGTAATGCGGTATCAACCACCTGTTTCGATGATAAATTTTGCGCATTTGAAATCTGGGAAAACGTATTAATTAATTTTTGTTTAAAGGAAATATAGTCTTCACCCGCTGATCTAATAGCCTGATCTATATCAAACTGGGGGTTTGTTAATAATAGGGCTGGCAAAATTGGTAATGATTCTTGATATAGCATACTTCCAGCAACGCCCTGATAAGAATTAAGCTGTAAGTCTATTATGCGGCTAGAATCATTTGCGTTAACCTGGCTTGTAGTAGCATGATCTCTAATATTACTCATTGTTAATACAGGCAAACTTTGGCCTAGAGGATTATTGCTAAATGCCGAAGGAACGTCGTACCAAGCATTTGTTATTGGTGTTGCACTTTGAATTTTAAGAAAAACAACACTATTTACAGAGATTAGATCAAATTTAATGGTAACAACAATTTTTTCACCGAGTTGGACAACGGTAAATTGATCGGCTGATAGTTTGGTGCCATCTACAAAAATCTGTGGTGACAATCCATTTAATAATGTTCCAACCATTCGAATAATATTCGATCCAAAAGCGACAGTATTTTGATATAATTGCCTATCACCGTTAACATATTGCCACGCATCATATATTGATTCATCATGGGAAATCGAATCAATTTGGTGCGCTCTTCCTATAATAATGCTTTGCGGATTGGTTCCTGTAGTTAGATAGGAAAAAGTATCAGATACATAATTATTTGTAAAAATAACATCGTTTAGATTGCCAATTGGACCATATGACAGCGGAAATCCCAATACAGAATCATTTAATCCTACTCCAATTTCATATGAAAAAAGACTGCTGCCGGCAAAATCTGAATCTGGATAAAATGAAACATTAGCAAGACTATTACCATTCAGATCAAACACATCAAATAACGGCGCCTGATTAATACCGGTTTTATTCTGCGAGGATACAGCCCAATTTGATCCGTCAAATATTATTGTCTCATTGCTGCTTGTAACCAATGTACAATTATTCTCGACCGCGACTTGCGATGGGGAAAGATGAATTACAAAGTTATTTGTATTATTTGGATCAATAAAATTAACGGTATAAAGTGTTGCTCGTACGTTGCTGTTTTTGTCGCCGGCAAAAATTACACTATCACCAGATTTTAGTGATGTACCATTATATGAAAAACTAGCTGCACCTTGTACAATTGAAAAAGCATTAGGTGTGTAAAAATCGACGTATGTAACTGGTGATAGACCAATTCTTCCCTGATCAAATAAAACTAAAGGTATAAATTCAATTATTGGCCGATTTGCTGCTATGAAACTCTGGGGAGTATTTTCCAAGGACAGCGCTGATATTATAGCATTGACTGTATCTTTATGTACCCATAAGTTTGAGCGACTCCATAAATTAAGATCTGGAGCAGAACGGTTTATTGTCAAATAATCAGGAGGATTATTTTGATCGGCGGCAAACGAAGGAGTTAGAATGTTTGTTAACGGAATTAAAACAATTTCTTTTCCAACACCTTCAACAATATAACTTACGTTAGCAATTGATACAATCATGCCGTCTAATAATGTTATATTATCTGATGTTATATAAGAAATATGGCCCTGCACATTATTAATAGAATCATTAATTTCTATGCTATTATTCCAGTACCATGCATTAACGGATTGAATATTATCTACCGGTTGATACAGCCAATAATAATTTTGATAATTTATTAATTTGTCGATGTCGACAAATCCCTTCCAACTATACATTCCGGAAGTTAATATTCGAGCCCAGTCAGATACGATGCCATCTTTGTTTGAGGTAGCATTAAGTACATCAATAAAATTAGAAATATTGGTTATGTTATTTTGGTCGTCTGTCGTAACAAACGCTGATTCTAATTGATAATTCTGCCTAGGCGCGGTTGACTCTAATAGGTAAGAGCCGTCTAGCAATGTGCCATTTTTCCATTGTCTTCCGATATAACCATTAAATCTAGATAGTTGTGGTGGGGAAGTTAGCACATCTAACGTGCTATCTAGAAATCTTTTATTCGGACGCGTTCGTAAATATGGCGGTAAAAAATCTATTGTTTTTGATATTGGCATAAGTATATTTATGCTTTGAAAAATAGTAGATTTAGAGCCTGTTAATGTAGTTACCTATTTGGTCTAAAAACAAGGATGGGGGAGGAAGTTTCATTATGGACCTACCTGTGCTCCAGATGTAGCTGATCTCCACGTTCTTGATCCAGATATGATGACTGCTTGACTGGACCTCAGCCCCCGACACCATGCTTGCCCAGTAATTGGATGGGTGAGAACCGCTCTCCGCAGGGACAGCCGCCGTCAGGATCGTAATTCCGTCGCTGGCGTAGACCGCTGGGGTGCCGATTGGAGCGAGAACATTAACATCCGTCTCCCCGGTGATTCCCGCGCCGTTATCAAACAGGAAGCCGAAGTCGTAGCTCCCATCCGAGTTGCTCTGCATAGTTGTGATTCTGTCTGCCATGATGCTCCTTAGTTTCCTTCGCAGTGATAGAAGAGGTTGCCGGTCAGTGATGGGAAGGTGAACGTCACCGCCGTGTTGCTTTGTGCGCTGTTGTAGACGTTGGTTGCCAGCGTTGTACTCGCGTTCGCCGTGCAAAACGCCGCATTTGTCCATCCAGAATTGGCAAAGGTGATAGTCACGGATGTTGCCGCGCTCAGGCCGGTGATCTCGCCACCCGCATTGGTGGAGTAGGCCGCGATAGTTCCCGCTGAGGTTATGGGCGCTGTTGCTGTGATGTGCTGAGTGCCGTTCAACCAGGTTCCCACCGTTGCAGTGTTGCCCACCGTTGAGGTGTTGCTGCCGTTCCCAACTGCTCCGTTGCCAATCACATTTTCATTCGTGTCGCCGCTGGCCTTTGCCTCCGTGTTAGCGCCTAGGTAGACGCTGTTTGAAGAGGTTGCGTTGGCTGTCGAACCGTCGCTGATAAATTGACCAGCCTGGTAACCCTGCGCGGAGTTGTAGTTGCCGGTCGTGTTGGAGTAGAGGACATTGTACCCCTGCGCGGAGTTGTAGTTGCCGGTCGTGTTGGAGTAGAGGGCATTGTACCCCTGCGCGGAGTTGTAGCTGCCGGTCGTGTTATATGTTCCGCCCCCGCCCTCGAAAATGTTGTGCAAAGAAGCCAAGCCTTGATACAGCATGGTAGTCGATACTGCGCCAGTCGAGTCTTTCCCCGTGTACGAAAAGGTTGTGATGGGGTTGATCTTCTTTGCGCTGATCGCTATCGTCCCGTTAAAAGCCGCAGTCGGCGTGTAGGTAAGCGAAGTTCCATTCGCCTTCGGACTGAATGTGAGTGTGCTGCTTGCCGCCGTGCTGCTGGTATACGTCTGTGCTGTCCCGATTGCGACTGTTACCGTCCCACTGCCCGTGTTGCCTGTTATTCCTGCCGAAATCTGGTAAAAACTTCCACTCGTAAATCCTGTGCAAGTCAGCGGTGCGGTCGTTCCAGGTGCAACGTAGTTGGGATAAGTCCCTGTCCAGCCGGTGCCGCTGCATGTTCCGCTGGTGGTCAGTTCTGGTCCAAGCGAGGCGGAATCTGTGGCTGATGTGGCTGCCGGAGATGTAATCGAGCCTACAGTTAGGATCGGAGTGCTCAAACCTCCGATTGGAGTCAGGGTCCCCGAATCGTTCAGCGTCATAAGCGACTGCCATGCAGTTCCGCTGCTATTCGGAGCCCACCACTGATGGGCATAAGAAGACGCCCCGGTATAGAGTCCCGTGTACCAGTCTGCCTCTCCGTTTCCCGTGGAGGCGTTGAAGCCCGCCATTGCCTCAGATTGAGACGCGAACGGAAGCACGCCACCTGCATAGAGATTAGCGCCCCCGACGCTACCAAACGAGCGGATAGAGCTTGCTTCCAGCGTGATTGTATTTCCATATTTGCAAACTCCATTGTATTGATTGCAAAAGGTGTTAGTACCTGTTGGGTCGGTTACAGCATACCCATCAAATGATCCGAAAAAGAAGTTTCCTGCATTAGTCGTCGTGTTGTTGATGACGATCCCGTTGTTCGTGTCCCAGATAGAGAGGTTGGTCCAATAATTCTGCTGCCAGGTGCCCGCTCCATCGATTTGGATTCCAATATCGCCGGGGATCAGGGCCTGAAAATTGTCCGCGATAAAGTTATTTCGTGCTATCAGTCCCGTCGATGTCGGATTGATTTCCGTGCCGATGATCGAATATGAATCCTGCACCCCATTAAAGCTTACCGAGTTGATGAAACCTGTCGTTGTGGCTGTGAGGTATCGACCGTATTGAAAGCCCTCAATCGTCACATCGTTGAACGCGACCGTGTAAATCGACTGCGTAGCCGCGTTCGTTGCAGATATATAGATCGCAGTGCCCGTTCTGACGGGATAGGCGGTGAGTTTCGAGTGCTCTAAGGTTGTCTGACTTCCATCGCGGTAATTGTCAGTATAGCTTATGACTTCGCCAGAGAATGCCGCTTGATTTGAGGCGTCAAACCAACATCCGGTGATGATAGAATTGTTGTTCTGAATCACCATCGTTTCAGCGGCGGTCGTCGGCTGAAATTCCTGCCCAAAGTCGCATTGTAACTTCTGGCCGTTCCCTATAGTAATCTGCGCCATTGGGAAGACGCCTGTGCCAAGTCCGCGTGTATCGCATGTTCCTTTTCCAGACGGCAGCGCGGCAAGGCAGGCATTGATCTTTGCACCCACATCTGCGCCGGGAAACTGTGCCACAGAATAAACTCCATTCACAGCGCCAGCCGCGACGTTGCCTGAGAACGATGCGCTGGTGCCGCTGAGTGCGCCGGTCAGCGTGCCGCCAGTGAGGGGAAGATAGCTGCCGCTACCGCCTGCGCACCCCGTCGTTGTAAGCGCCCCGCCTGTGCCGTTGGCGCAGACCGGAGACGTGCTGGGAGTGATGTTAGTAGGAATAATCGCCGGAGAAGACATCGATCCTGGAACTAGAAAATTTCCGCTTGGATCAAGCGTCGCACAGAGAGATGGATTATTGGACCCGTACATGCAGTACCACTTGAAACCTGCTGTGTTGAAGGTTTTGAGATAAGCACCGAATGCTGCGCCCTGCTGGTAATAGTTTCCACCAGCACCGTTTACCCCGAAACCGTAGCCAGTTAGATTCTCTCCAGCGGAAGTAACCCCATTATTGAGCAGAGAAGAGTTAGTCTGAAAAGAAGTCGTCGCCGTTCCATTCGTGGCTGTACCAGAAGCGAAACTATTATTACTGACGTTTCCCCATATCGGGCTGAAGTAACTTAAGCTTCCAATCGAAGCTGCAAAGGTGTTTGTGTTTTGAAATACAGCGCCGGTGCCGTCTATAGAAGCGCCTCCGCCGATGAAGCTATTTTGTATAAAACTTGTGCCTGAGTACAGAATTCCGACACCACCAATTCCGCTCGGATTTTCATAGGTATAGCCAAAAAACGTATTATTAATCGCATTGCCTAGAGTAGGATTGCCCGTGGCATTTAGTTCGATTCCAGCCCCGCTTCCGGTAGCCTGCACATCTTCGAATATATTATCGTTCACCCACCCGTTAGAAGAAGCCGATATATAAATGCAGCGATAACCTCCGTAGCAGCGGATGTGCTTGAATGGAATGAAGGCAATGCCATAATACGAGGCGGTTGAAGATACATAAATGCCATAACCGCCCGGCTGCCCTTCGGCAGACTCCGCACTCACATTGAAGTTGAAGTCCTCAACTCCCCCCGTGGCACCATCAATAGAGTTTTCGTTGATTGTGATTTCCTTCCCGGTATAAGCTGCTGTGCTAGGAAAAGTAGTATGAAGGCCCTTGATCGTTCCGTTCGGTCCCTTTAGGAACATGTTCGTGGAGTTTGTCGAAGGAAGTACATTGGTGGCAGGATCAAAGAGCAACGTTTGGGAAGGCCCTGACATGCTACCCGGAGCAACATGCACCTGCGCCGCAATATAGATTGTTAATGCTCCGTAGCATCGCGCATCCACTGTGCCGCCGCTAGAGATGTCCGCGAGAGCCGCCGTAATCTGCACATCGGCGGTCGCCCCAGCATAAGAGCAGGAAGAGACAATACTGTTCACAGCGCCAGCCGCGACGTTGCCTGAGAATGTGCCATTACCAGTGGACCCGTCCAGGGTAATCGACGGTGCGATCGGAGTGCCTACCGCGAAGGTACCAGGAGCTGTTACAACCTGCGAACTACCACTGCCTGTTGCGGTCCATCCAGACGGCAATCCTGTAAAACTAGAGCAAGTAATTGCTCCATTAGATGCGGTTGCTAATACAGGACAGTTAGCCGCAATGCCGGCGCCAGTAAAAAGATTTGCCCAAGCTCCTGCGGCGGTATTTGCTCCGGTTCCCCCATTATGGATGTTAACGGTTGTTATATTTTGGGCAATTAAATTAATGGGCAATAAACATAAAAATAAGAATAATAATTTTTTAGCTAACATAATAAGCCTTCAATATAGAATTTGTTTGCGGTGCTGTAAACATAGTAATAGTAGTTCCCGATAACGTGTAATCGTCATTTTGTGATAAGACTACCCCGCCTAACGTCAAAATAAGTGAATCCGGCGTTGACGGTAAAGATGCCAAATTAAAAATTAAGTTGACACCATTTATAATGCCGGATACCGTAGTATTTCCATATACGGTTGAACTTCCAGTAGATATTAAATACTGCCAATAAAAAAAATATAAATTATCGTCCGGCTGCGGAGCTTCTGTAAAAGTAATTGTGCTTCCGGCGATAGAATATCCTACCCCAGGTATTAATGGAAAATTTTTCCATACAATTAATGTATTTCCCATCGGCGTGGATGGAAGATGAAAAACATTATTGCTTCCATCAACTGAGCCGGACGGAACTCCGGCAATCGGAAGACCTGAGCCGGAACTAGTTTCCGTTGAATTAGGAACAGTAACAATTTCGGTGTTGCCAGAATATGGGGCGCCGTCGACGATGGTTCCATTTCCAACAAATAATCGTTGAGTATCTACAGCCCAGCAAAGTTCACCTTTCGCCAATTGCGGCAAATTCTGCTGAAGGCCCGAACGAATTTGAATTCTAGAATTTTGCTTGATAGCCATTAAGATTCCTCTCTTATATTTATATCCAACTCGCAAATGTAAAACCAATAACTAGAGTTAGTAGATATAAGCGAGTTGTGTGGCCTGCCGCATAAATGTGGCGGCTCACGTTAATGAATATTTTTTACAAAGAGAAACGACCAATCACTAAGATTGGCCGTTTCTAACTACCCGCGTTTAAAAGATTAATTTCTATGGACGATAAATTGCAACAGAAGTTGGCGTTTCCTTAAAAGTAACACCGGTAAGGTATGCCTGTTTATTTGTGGCTTCTAAAATTTGCGGCGCTAGTATATAGAAAAAATGTTCTGCCAAAGATTCCGCCGTAGGAAACTCATTAATAATATATGTTTTACCAAATGCAGTTTTTCCTGACCAAAACGAATGTTGTCGAACAGTTTCCGTAATTTTATTTACCCAATCAGAAAAGATAATGCCCTTAGCTGAGGGCAAGGACTCTTCATATGCCAGACCAACATACTTCGCATCTTGTAAGGAAATAATCATGGCATGATCGCACATTGCATCAATATGGGTCATCATTAAATTTTTAAGAATTCCATAATCAAGAACCATTTCAGTTTGCGGGCCGCTACCGAATAACTCACCCACCATTTCTGCAATAATCACACCCGAATGCCCGTGACAGGATGAACATTTCCCTGGTCCGCCTTCTGCATTTTGGTGTCTTGCCACTCGGTGGCCGTAATCTATTCGAATTTCTTTTGAAATAATATTCATATATCTCCTAGTAATTTATTATAGCATACAGTTACAAAAATATCACATCAAAATTGTACCCACGCAATTCTTTTTCTGGATCAGCAAAAATAACGGTATTCCCATTTGAAAATGTCATACGGTCATTCCTATTACTTTCCAAAAAATTCGCCGAAATAAAGACCGCCCACACCTTTAAATTCTCTTGAATTATACTGGGTAAAATACCGCGGTTCTCGCAAAATATAAAAATAGGTTTATCCGAATTACTTAAAATATACTGCTGTAGTAATTCAATCGACCATTCACCAGGAAAGAATATCTTTGATGAATATCTCATTGAAAATGCAAACAACCTCGACAATTGGTGTTTAATTCGATTTTCAAGATGAGTTAACTTTTCATCATCCCAACTATCCGGATTAGAGAACGGCGATAATAAATTTAGAAGAGTTTCAATTTCTTCCCTATCTAATTCTATTTTCATATTATCCTCGAATCTTTCGAATCATTTCAATATGCAGCCTTCCTAAATTAATAGCATCCGTTACTGCGCTATGCGGTTTTCCTTCGAATGTTAAATGAAGATATTTTAACGCATTTGCTAACGTCAATTTTTTCTTGATCGAATAGTTACTTCGAAAAATAACACCCAAATCCCAAATACCGGTATTACCCCAAGGATTTTCAATATTATCTTTTAAACATTGCTCAATGATAGCATCATTGTCCGATCCCCATGCGTAAGAAACTTTTCCTCGCGGAGAAAATTCATTTCGAATGGTATTCATAACATCCGAAAATCGTCTCCCTTCTTTTAATAATAATTCTTTTGTTATTCCGGTGAGGTTAGTACAATACTCAGATACTTCAAAATCTTTATAATTCGGACGAATATAATAATTAGCTGTTCGAGTAATTTTCAAATCGTATGAGTCAATTTCACATATACCGACTTGAATGATATGCTTCGATTGGCCCAATGGGCATTTTCCATCCGGCCAGCATAACATTTCTAAATCCATAAAACTAATTTTTTGTGATGATAAATTCTTTGTCATTACATCTTTCTTATTCAGATAATTTCATAATCAATAATGCAGACTTGGCTTCGTGAGCAGTAATATATCGATCCTTCAACCAAAACCAATCTTCAAGCATGTTAACTTGAATACCAAATGTATTGCCTTCGGCTGGATATATTCTAGTAGGATATGCGTTAACAACGGCATCTGATAGATACCAGGTTGATTGAAGTTTTGGCATAATTACTCGGATAATTTCATAATCAATAATGCAGAATTGGCTTCTGCTTCAGATGCAAACGGGCCAGATCGTACATACCATTGTCCATTAAAATAAGGACGTATACACCATCTAATTAGCCCGGTTATAGTTTTATAACTTTCTATCTTATATTTCATTCTGATAGTCGATCATCTAGTTGATCGCTCACCGTGGCAATTCGGCCATAAATATCTACCGTGTCTATCCATCGTTCTAACGGGAAAAAGAATACTCTATGCATACGGCAACTTCGTATTTTATAACAACGGTTGGTATTAGTACACGCCATTACTATGCACTCTTCTCGCGTGCGAGCGGAAAACCTATCAAAAATATTGCCGTATACTACAACCCGATCTCCAATTTGATATTTTGTTTCATTCATTTGTGAATCCAATCTGTTTTATTATTCGGACAATTTTAAAATTAGTAATGCAGCTTCCGCTTCTTCCTTCGTTGTATATAACTCTGGGCTAAGATAATACCAGCCGCCCCGCAATATTGAATGAAATCGAGTTTGAATTCCATACCAATTACCCAGCTCTTCTATTCGATATTCTCTAATTAATTTCGGCAATGGCTGTATCTCGGAAAACGTAAAATTTTTGCACATCTCAATTATTAATTTGGTATCAAGATTCATTCGGATAATTTTTCTATCAAAATATAATTTTTAGCTTCGATTTCAGTATCAAATACTCGTAAAAATTGGGCGAGCCCTCGATAATCTAAGCGATAAACTAGCCATCTATCGCATATTAATATAGGTGGCAAAATTTCATATGTATATTCAGTATTCATACAATTTGTATACCCCGTTTCTTTTACATAGGCGGGGTCACCCTACGGCGCACAGTTTTTAGGCTAGTGCGAGCTCGCGATTGCTAATTTTTACAGGGTACGTAAAAATCTTGGTCGCGCCATTGACGATTGAATCGGCAATTATACATATCATTTTTCAATTATGGGCGAAAATAACAAAGACCCAAGCCGTCCACATGACTTTCATTTATCCGTCGAAACCGTGACGCGCCCTAGTAGAATACTGGGGTGTAACACCACATCCATCTAATACGAAACTATCTAACTAGTTCAGTATTCTTTTGGACGCGCGGAGAGTTGAACTCCGGTCCGCATAAAGAAATTCATGCTTCGTACGACTCTAACTTATGCAAATTTTTTTTCGTTGATCATAATTGGTTTCGAATACAATTCTTTCATTACTTTTGCATAACCGACTGAATTAGTACACAATGTCTTAAGATGATCCCGATATAATCTTTTTCTGAGTATTGCATGATGCCCTTCATCCAAATTAGTTAATAAACCACCATTAGTTAAAAGTCCAAAAATATCGATTAATTTAGATTCAGCTTGAAATGCTTCTGCTTCAGTTAAACTTCCTTTAACTCGAAATACTATATGCTTTTCATTTAACGAATTTATAGATTGCAAAATTTTTCGATGTGTTTCATTTCGCCGCGAATTTTTATCACGATCATTTACTCCTTTTCCTATATAAAAAGGAACATACTCCATACCCAGGCTAGCGGCAAACGCGTCTTTTGCTTTTTCTAAATCAAGATCAAACAATGGATTCAAGTGAGCATACACAAAATATTTCTTTTCGTTTGATAATTCTAAATCTTCATAAATCGAGCTAATATCGGAATTCCATATAGAATTATATGCTTCGAATTTTGGACCCTGCCTAACGATATTCTCCGCTCCTAGACCATTCTTTTCTAACGCTCGAATTCTAGATTTTAAATATCGAACTTTACCTTTCAGCGAATCAATCGAATTCCAATTAACCTTAATATTCACTTTTATTTCCTCAATATTTATAGTATACAACAATAATAAAAATATAGCAACAACTTATTTTACATATTGCCCAATACTAACACCTAATTGGCCGGTGTCTGATGAATTCAAACTCTCTTTAATTTCGATTATTAATTTAGGTATATCTAACAAGTCGGAATCCTCTAGGAAAAAGCACTTAAAATCTCCGGCATCATTAATTTGAAGAGCGAGCTTATCTTCCCAACCGGTGTCATTACTACCATATCTAGCGTAGGTCAATACATGATGGCAACGCGCCGGCGGCGGAATATCGGCTTCTACTGCTTTCAGAAAATCGATTAAAAATTGTCGCATATCACTCCTAATATTAAGAAGATATCGAACGTTGGTATTTGCGCCTTACAAATATGATACACCTTAAATAAGTCTAATTTAAGAATATTTGCAATCGGTGATACTCCATTCAGGATATCGATTTCTATCCTCGAGCTCGATACCATCTTAATTCTTTTAAATCAACTGCATAAAATCATATTATTTTTCATATTTAAAATTGGGGGCGCACGAAGCGATAATCAACATGCGCCGCCTCCACCACCGAATCAGAAAGGATTCGGACTTATTACTACATACTTAATCTTTCGAGCAATAACCAATCTTCTGCTTCCTTTTTTGTAGAGCACGAATGAATAACCGTAGGAGGAATACACTCGTCGCATGGATTTCGACTATTTGAAAAATCGTAGGTTTTAATAACGTTCCATTTATTATCTACCCGATCATCTTTAACGATCTTCAAGGAAGTTTTCACAATGAAGTGGTAATTCACCTCGGATTTATCACACCTATTCAAATTTCATACCTTTCTTGGGAGTGTACGTCACCAACCAGGCATAACTGCCATCTTTATTTTTTGACAAATTTAGATATCCGGCAACTTTTTCTTTTCTGAGAGAATCAATAAAATCAAGGGCGGCCTTGGTCGTTTCAAATTCAGATGTCTTCTGCTTCATAATATCCTTTCTTATTCTGATAAGCTTTCGATTAAAATCGCTGATTCGGCTTCTTTCAATGAATCATATATTGCATATGTCACCGGGGGCAATAAGCATACCGGTTTTTATATCATAATGTTTAATTTCCACAGGATATTTTTCATTTTCCTTCGGCAACAATTTAAATGCGGCGCGATACCCATCCCAGATAGGCGGCCTACAAATCTTACCAAATGCAAAGTTTAAAGAAATTTTCTTCTTACCTTGCATATCGCTTTCCCGCAGGAACACCAGTTAACCACGCAAGATTAATTTTTCGAATATTGGAAACTTGCTCGCCATTATCTAATAGACCATTCCAGATTGCGGAAAGCTCGCGGGCTGTTTGCTCGGGTACATCAATTGCGATAAATTCATTTGTTGCGCCATTATAAACATCGAAGGTATCAATGGGCGCAGAACTGTTTTGCGCAGGTACAACAATTACATGATTACCTGCTTCACGAATTTTAATAGCGATTTCAGAATCAATTTCGTTCATCCAGTTCATAATGTCCTGCTTCCTGTGATTTTACTCACATTACCAGTGTAAACTATTTAGCATGAAAAGTCAAGCAACATCCCAAAATTATAGAGAAAATCGTTCAATCAAATTACGATCTCGAATAAACTCTTCGGCTTCCTTAAGAGAATTCTTCCCATAAAATCGATAATACTGAACTACTATCCTCCTACCGAAGGCCGAAGATTCGTCGTCCGAATATCTAGACTGAACTACAATTCGATATAGTGGGTTTTTATTCTTCGTTCCTGTTAGTTCGTAAAAATCAGGCATTTATTCCTCTTCAAACAATTTCTTCAAAATAGGTAATGCACGACGATAAAACTTGGCGCGAACACGCGCATGATTCTTTCTCCAAAGAGCTAAAAAGTTTTCGTGGCGGTTCGAGTAATTCGGCGTTCCATATAGTTGCACGTTAAATCGAATCCGCTCAAGAACTCGGGAGGCCGCCTGGTCCGCTAATACTGATCCCAGGCCTTTCGATGTTACGTAATTTTTTCCGAAACACGAAACAACAACGGTCTTTTTAACCTTCATATTTTTACCGTAATGACTCATTCAAACACATCCATTTCTGCCTCAGTAATGAGGCATTTATTCCTTTTCATATCCTTCAAACCACGGACCCATTCGGCGAGTTGCCTCCTTACCAGACGGGGTTTGCGTGGTCGCCGAACTAGTATCTTCACGCTTGCACCATTCTTGTGCTTGCTCCAAAGTATATCCTCGATACATGGTTCGTTTCCGCTTATTGGAATCAGCATAATACCGAACGATTTTGTAGGTTTCAGCCACAGATTATACCTTTCCGGAAGAAGCGGTAACCAACGCTACCGCTTCTTCCCTTGTAGTAACTACGCCTTCGAGTTGAGCAGTTTCGACCGCTTCTAGCAAAGTCTTGAATACCGGGCCTGCCTTAAATCCCATAGCAAGCAAATCGTTTCCGGTGAGCAAACGAACGGGATGAAGTTCATCCTTCATGTTGTCGCGAAACCCACGGCAAAAATTGTTTGCGGTGAGATCGCCATTACTACCAAGGCTGTCAACCCGGTTAAGTTCAAGCAGTTCAGAAAAATTTTCCATACGAACAAACCGCTTCATCTTTGACAACGACATCTTTTCCGTGTTAAAAAACCGCATATGATTTTCAACCAAAGACGACACCGTGCCGACAACTTCATTTGAAAACCGAAAATCACGAAGCAGCCGTTCAGCCATACGAGCCCCAACGTGCTCATGCCCGTGAAACTGATTATGTCCGGTCTTTTCATTTGTCTTTGCTGTGACCGGCTTCCCTACATCGTGAAGCAAGGTTGCAAGCGCCAACGTAAGAGAGCAGCCGGATTCGAGCATAGAAAGCATCTTCATTGTATGCTGCCACACATCGCCTTCCGGATGCCACATTGAATTCTGCGTAACCCCATGCATATTGCACAGTTCCGGCATAAAATGAACTAGCAAACCGGTGGTGTCCATTGTCTGAAAAGCTACCTGTACATTACCGCCAGTAAGAATCTTTGCCAGTTCACCAGCAACACGATCAGCGGGCAAAGTCGTAACATCCTTCGAACGCAATGTCATTGCGGACACGGTAAGCGGATCAAGCATGAACCCCAAACGAGCTGCAAATCGAACGGCTCGCAGCAGGCGCAAAGCATCTTCTTGAAACCGATCGCTAGGATTGCCGACCGTGCGCAAAACCTTATTTTCGAGGTCGGCAAGGCCATTAACAAAGTCAAATACCTTGCCCGATTCGTCCATCAGAAGTGCATTGACTGTAAAATCACGGCGCTTAACATCTTCCCTAGGATCCGTTGTAAACTTAACAGAATCCGGGCGGCGATTGTCAGAATACGCACCATCCTCGCGGAAGGTTGCAACTTCGAACTGCTCACCATTCACATTAACAACCGAAACGCCAAAATTCTTACCAACCAATTTCGAGGTAGAAAACAATTCGGTGACCTGATCAGGAGTTGCACTCGTGGCCAGATCCCAATCATGAACCGGAAGATTCAACAGTGAATCTCGCACGCAACCACCCGCGAAGTAGGATTCAAATCCCGCATTCTTAAGGGTGACTAGTGCTACCATCGCATTGTGATTCATCTCAACCATGCTTAAAGTATATCAACTTTCGGTTAGTTTGTCAAGAGAAAATTACTGGTTGAAAACAAAGGACTTAAATCACCCCAGTATGCCCTGATTCAATTCCGCCATACCAGACCACAACGGGCCCATATTGGGGCCCTGGTGGGGGAATTATAATATATCGACCCTTTTAAATCAATGACTTAATCGGTATCGTGGTCCTCATCGTTGGCCTTGGCAATAAGATCTCGCATAGAAGTCTTATAACGAGCGGGTTTTTCATGCTTTGGTGTGATTGCAAACGAAGCCTTAGGTGTACCAATACGATCTCGGGCATTCGATTTCACTTGAGCAACAGCACTGAAAACATCCTTTTTACGCTTCGACATTATTTTCTCCGATTTCTTAAGGTTTTATAAAGAACAAATCCAGCAACAATGCCAGCAAAATTAGCTGCTCGTTGTTCGGGAGTCCAATGAAAACATCCGGCCAATTGGCTAATCAAAAACATCAAAAAACCAAAGGACACAAGCGCAATTCCTCCGAATACAATCCAAACAATTGCACCTAAAATTAAATTCATTTGATCTCCTTACTTAAATAAGTATAACAAATATCAGTCTAAATGTCAACCGAATATAAAGTCTTTGCTATAAACTGTTTACAGTTCTGAAATCGAAAGTTCATTTAGACATTGAAACTCTGTGCCTTCAATTGTCTTTTCCCAGTCGGCATGGTAATGCCCAAAATTCCAATATTTCGGCTGATATGCCGAAAACATTGCGGACAGTGCTTGCCCTGTTCGAGTCGGATAAACTTCCGGATTGCCATACAATGAATGCCGAAGTAAAATGTGCGCTGCTACTTTCGTGGGGCAATCATGTGAGAGCACAATTTCTGGTCGTTCATTGATATAAAGTTCAAATGCATCTTCGAGTTCCTTAATCGAAAGCTCTTCATCGTACCACCAGGTTAATCCCGATCGGCGAAATCTTTGATCGATACTCCAAGCGCCAGACAAGTAAAATACTTTTCGATCATCGATAATTTTAACACCATAATCACCCAGATAATTGGGGTGTGCTCTTGCTACTGCGGGGTTATCATGATTTCCGCGAATAAAATAAAAATTTTCAGGGAAAGTTGGAAGCGTAGATTGCCCTGGAAAACCGACACCAAAATCCCCCACCTGAATAATTGTCTTGCCGGGATTTTCCGTTACAATCTTTTTGCATTCCTTAAATTTTCCATGTACGTCACCAATTAGCAGCATACTTTTTCCTCTCGGTATAAATGTTAACGGAAATATTTCCGATAGTTTCTACTCGTGAAATACCGGTGATTCGATCTCGGGCGGAGCCCCGTTTTCATTTGAAACATGCTTCCACGTTAATTTACCGGTTCGAATTTCTTCCAATGCAATCTTTGGTAGCCGGCAAAAAGGTATTTCTTCTCGGCCCGGATTAAATTCTTTTGAAAGTCCATGCTTAATCGACGCTCCGTTGATAAGCTGATTTGTTCGGGCCATTACCATTGTTGCCAGCAGATATCTACTACCAACCTTTTCTAAATGTGATTGGATTGTTTTGATTTTTTCTTTTTCGTTTAACATTTTTTCCTTTTGTTATTCTGAATATACTTCTTCGAATTCAACCTGGTCGTAATACGGATTAACAACTAATTTCGCCATCGGATACCATTGTCCCTTGTGCAAAAATCTATCGTCGACTACTACATAATTCGTTAACTTTTCAAAAAATTGCGGAAGATGTTTTACAAAATATTGATGCAATGGAATTGCAACCTGCCGCATTGAAGGATGTGCAGTTTCCGGTGTTCGTTTATAGAAAAAATTCCACCAGCTACCTAAATTTAGACTTGCAGCATATTCTGTCTTCACGCCTTGAGGAAGCCAATACCGAGCCTTTTCTGGGGTCCACCCACGAGTCCGCCATTTTGCGTATCGGGAATCATCGGCTCGTGTATCACTAACAAATTCTGCCCAATCATCATTGTTATCTGAGGAATATTCATTAACCCACGGTGGCAAAATATATGATGCACCTTTATTTAACTCGCCTTCTTTTGCATAATCAACGTACCTTGTACTTTCCTGCAGGTAGGCCGCCATTCTGTGACGCACGCCTTCGTGGGAGACTCCTCGATCTGTAATGAATGTCGACGAAATCATTCGATGCTCGGCAATTCCGGTATGCCGATTTGTATTGAAAAGTCTACCGGGAAATGTGAGATAGGAATCATCGGTCATTCGACCTTCTGATTTATAACACTTTCTGGAAAACATTTCAATTTTCTTTAACATGTGTTGCGCCAATGTCATTCCATTAGGCAACAGCATTTCGAGGTCGTCTTCGACGATAACAACGGGTTTAATGATTCTCATATATAATGTCCTTAGTTCACAATTGGTACCCATTTACCAGAAAACCATGTGCCTGGATTATACCATACCGATGTAGATACGTATTGCTCAGTACGCACAAGAGATAACGAACGACTTCCGGTATTCAAAAATTTGCTGCAAGCCGGACAACGGTCGTACGGATCATACCCACTGCAACAGTTCCGATAAAGATGTGCGCCACAGGCGCCGCATTGCATAACAAATCGTCTATCCATTTAAATGGCCTTCTATTCCGGTATTTGAACTAATTGCTTTTCTAGAAAATCCCCACAGGTAAGACAGGTATTCGTGTAGAGCAATACATGCCCATCTGACCGTTCGTTATACAGTGAATCGCGATATATTCTTACAGATTTAAATTCCGAAACAAGTTTCCATTTATCTTTATCAAACGTATGACGATGCGGCGATGCGGTTTCAATCAATCCCCAAAATAGCTTCATATGATTTTTCCTTGAATTACCATAAAAATAACGGGCTGAATCTGTCAGCCCGTTATTTTAATTGATTTTCGAATTAGGCTACGTCGTTGACGGTTGCAACCTGGGGAGTGGAGGTTAGTGCAGATTGCGCCTTGGCGCGGATCGAATGACCCTTGCGAGCGGAATTGACAATGGTAGTAACCAGCGAGTCGGCGGCAACCGGACGCTTCTCAATGGGCTCAGGACCTACCGGCTTGACCGGCGTCGGAAGTACGGGAGCAACCGGCTTCGCAGCAGCCTTTGCGGCCGCCTTCGTTGCCTTCTCGGCATCCTTCACAATCTTTGCATTAGCACGGGCGAGCTCCTTCGCTGCCTTTGCCGCGGCACGCTCAAATACCTTCGCGGCCTTTGCCGTTTCCTTGGCGAGCTTCGCAGCAGCCTTCTCTTCATCGGTCTTCGTTGCCTTGGTAGCGCGAGGAGTGCTACGCACAACCAATGAAGTTTCCTTGGAGGCAAGTGCTTCGAGATTAACGCCCACGGGCTTCGCTTCCTGCAGGAATGCAATGGCATCAGTCTTGGTCATAGGATTGGGCAGCTCGACCAGTACAACATCGGTGTCGCCATAACGCTCCAGCATCTTAACACGTCCAGCAACGTCCTGCGCGAAACGCGCCTTGTAGGAACCGTTAGAAAGTGAAGTACCGGCAACAGTGAACAGCTTTGTGTCTACATTACTCATAATTGAATTTGTCCTTTTCGGTTGGGGCGCTGCTTTGCAGTCACCGGGTTAACTTTTATAACGGAATGATCAGTCGTCATTTCCGTTACGTTTATCTCATCAACATAATCAGTATAGCAAACTTGGATTTACTTGTCAACCGTTACCTACCAAAAATTACAGAAAAAAATCCAATTACGGCAGATGTAATTACGCAACACATCGCGGTAATGGGAAAGTGTGTTAATAGTGCGCACGCTGAGGTAAGCACCAACACCTGCGAACACCAGAGCAATCGATTTCTCATGAAACCTCTTTCTCATTCACTAAACCAATTATAGCAAAATTCGAATACATTGTCAACCAAAATTTATTCGGGAACCACTTCCCCGATAAGCCTAAACTGCGAGAGCCGGTCTTGCGCAGTGATTTTCCCCATCGAAATAGCTCTAGAACGATCCGCGCCATACTGAATTTTGTTGGGTTCTGCGTCGGACATATTGCGCCATGAGAAGCCAGTCACATACCAGTTGCAAACAAAGGACTTATTTCGCCCTTTCCCACGATACATGGGAATCTGAATGATGAACTTTTTCGGGGCAACTGATTGATCCGGCATAGTTGTTCTCCTCACTGAAATAATTATAGCAAATGACGATCACGATGTCAACTGCAATTTTTACATCGGTAAAGTGTTGATTTTAAAGGACCGATTTCCTGATTTTACCCCAGCAGGGCCCCAATTAGCCTCTGGAGTAGCATTATATTGTCGAAAAAATTGGTGGCATTTTGGGGCAATATAAGTCCTTTATTTTCAACAGATCATTTTTTGTGTTTTCCGATCATTTTTCGCTTGCATTCGGTACCGAACTTTGCTATACTTATTTCAGTGAGGAAATAAGATATGAGCGTAGGAAAATACAGTCCGACCGTAAGCCGTTGGTATGCCAAGGATCAAAATTGGTGGGCAAAAAATGGCGGAGGACGCGGTAACGGTATTAATCCTGAATGCTACGATGACGACGAAGGATTTGATTCGTACGGCTATAGCGAAAACGGCGAGGGGCCGGATCGTGCGGGCAATACCGAAAGCGAATATTTGTGCGGCGGCGAATGGGATGAGGATGATTATCGTCATCCGTTGTATGACTCCGTTTCCGACGAATGGTGGATGGGAAAGCAGAAATATAAAAATCAATTGTAATTTTCGGTTGACAAGTGATCTGATTTTTGATACACTTATTTCAGTGAGGGAATGGATGAAAGCTAACGAAAAGGTTGCTGCTCAGGTGGTTGGTTTTGTTGCCAAGATTCAAGACGAAACGAACAAATATTATGCCGAAAACTTCAAGAATCTCACGCCGTCCATTATCGAAATTTCTAATGGCGGGAAGTTTTTTAAGGTCATTAAAAGTGACCAAGGCAGCAGAAGCGTTTATTGCTTCATTGACAAGCAAGCCGGCGACATCTACAGGGCCGCTAGCTGGGCCGCTGCGGCAAAGCATGTGCGCGGAAATATTTTTGATGCCAATTTCGGCTGGGGAACCGCAGTTAATTTGTACGGTGCGAATTACCTTTGCTAACTCAGAAAGGAACATATGACAGATCCGATTATTGCAGAAGGACCACATTCAATCACCACATTTATTACCTCGAACGTTAGGCACCTGGAAATTGTTCGATCGGGAGATTGTGAAAATGTTATTGTATTCACGGACAATAAGTGGCTGAAAATCACTGCGTTCGTTAATAGTGCAAACGAACCGCAAATTCGAATCGCAGAAATCCAGTTTGATTCGACGCCGAAAAAGAAGGGGTAATATGAGAGCACACATTGGTATTCTGGCACTTTCGCTAGCGGCTATGTCACTTGCAGCGCAAGAACTGCCATCGGTCCCCACACCAAATCTTGATCGATCTGAAAAGATTTTACTTGGGGCTGACATTACTGCTCGAGGGCTAGATACATTTTCTACTCGATACATGCTAACGGGAAACGATCACGACCGTGAAGATTTTTTGCCCAGCAAGATTACAAATCATACTGCGGCACTGATAGGATTTGAAGGCGGAATGGTCGGCGTTGATTATTTTGCCGCACGATATCTAAATCGGCATGGGCATCGTAGGCTCGCTAGAGTGTGGTTAGCTACGGATGCCTCAATTGTTACACCGTTTGCTACTCATAATTTATTTTTGCAACGTAATCGTCCGAAGCAGCCGATTATCCCACATTTATTTCCTATTGGATAAAAAAGTTTTAATTTTGGAATGAGGAAAATATGACCTGACGATTTGAAAATTAAAATAGAAAATTGATAATATTGAACAACCAGTTAACGAAAAGCCCACCTAGATAGGTGGGCTTTTCGTTAGTGAATTTTAAAACATATTCGTCCGTTTGGCCTTGCACTCGCTGAATACGCTTTTTGGGACTGAAATTGGACCTTTCCCTGAAATACTGGTGGCCAGATAACATTGAAATCTGTGAATGCTGCCCCGGTTCCGGTCTTACTTATTTTGGTCATTACCTGAATCATATTTGACCTAGCTAAGATAGCTTTGAAAAATTCGGTAACTAAATCTTCTTGCTCATTAAGGTGAGCAGTTACTAAATGAGCAACTACCGTAAGAAGATGCAACCCGACAGTATAATTAGGACTTGTGGTAACTGGGTTATAAATTTTATTGGCCAACAATTTTTGCAGCTTTTTAGTTACGTCGGTTTTAACAAGATTGGGATCATCAATGGCCGCCTTAATTTTAATCAAATCAGCGGCGTCAATAATTCCATACATAACACCTAATTCAAGTGGACCATCAATTGCGGATTTATTCTTTAAAAGATTAATTACATTAAATAGATATTTGTATTTTTTCTTTTTAACAAGATCTTTAAATCTTTCAGGATTTTTTTCAATTACCGAGGATAAACTTGTAATGCTAGCAGCGGCGCCGCCTTTAGAATTTTTTGAACTAATACCTAATTTTGTATCAGCGTCAATGTTTAAATAACTATCTACCAACTGTTCGTTGCCTGCCATCGGAAAAGAGCAGGTTTTAATCTTTGCCCAGCTTGATCCCATTGGCTTCAATAATTGTTCCTCAACTTGTTGGTATGCGCCGGATATAAAATGACCGGTCATTAATGCAATCGGAGCCCCGGTTTCACCTAAATCAACTTCATATGAACTAATATACTGGGCTGCATTTGCAATAGGACTTGAAAACCCGACTTGAATATTCTTAAGAAGTTTGGGCACCTGCTCAATTACTTCTAAAGGAAGTTCGGTATGGGTTATAATATTTTCGTCAATTTGTTCCAATAGATCGTCAATTGTAAATCTCGCATCGACCCCAACAACGGTTAATGGTTTAAGATTTAATTCAGATTTTTGTTGAGCATCATTTGATAATGCAAACCCGGTATCTCGAGCGAAATTGCTATTGCTCCAATAAAATGGGATTGCACTCGGACTCTTGGATACAAATAGTTTTACAAACGCAACTTTTTGATTACGGCTATTTGTCCAGAGAGTAATCATTGCCGCTCTTCCCGCAGTATTCGTAATATGCCAATTGGCGGGTAAAATTTTTGCGGTGATTTTATATTGTTCCAATGCATCCATTACTTTTTGCTGCCCGGTCTTTAATAATTTTTTCTGCTCGCCTAAAGGCAGCAATCTTGCTTTAGCCGGAAGGCTGGAAACATCATCATTTGCATAAAACAATCCAGTCTCGGGAAGAAGATAATTTCCGATTGCCGTTAAAACTTCTCCTTCCTTATTTGAAACCGTAATAGTTTTGCCCGCTGCGGCTTCCTGGGTTCTTACAAAAATTCCTCGACTCGATTCAAACAATTCAAAGTATCGCATATTAGTATTTACCTAGAATATACCTAATTTTTTCAAAACCCGTGCGGCGCCATCTGTATATACTTTCAACGCATAATAGTCACCATGTATTAATATTTCATTCCCCGAGTTAACCGCATTGACAAAATTTTTATTCTTTAATCCAAAAATAGAAATTGTTGCCGACGCATCAGCTCTGCTAGCAAGTAAAGGACCATGCGGGGTATTAATCCAGGACATATATTTTCGTTTCTTACTCCATGTAAACGAGAATCCATCACAAGGAAAAATTATATACAATTCTCCAAAATTTTTAGCTTGCATATAATCGGCAATGCAAAACATACTATTACTTCGTAATGCAGTAAACCCCATTATTCTTAGGCATGAATCAAGATAGAGTTGTTGCTCTTTTGACATACCTCTGGGCGTTCTATGTTCCGGCGAGTGGCTGGTAAATGAAAATTCGGTGTGGTTATAAATTCCGGAAAACAAAAGATTCTGACATACATTAAATGACTTGATAGCCGTAGAACAATTGTCTTGAATATTATTTGCTACCATTTCTTCCATCTCCAATCGTTCCAGAGGAGTTGAGTTCTCAATTTCGCATATTTTCATATCGATCTCAAATCAACTCCGACTTCTGCCAATACCGCAGGATAAGCAAATCGAAGTTTTTCCTCTTTTTTAGGATCATTTTTCAATGCAGCCATTATACTTTCAACTGACTCAATATCTTTTCTCGTTGCTTTAGCATTCAATAATTTTTTCGCAATGAAATCTGGATTATTGCCATTTTTAAGAAGTTTCTTTGTGTCAAGAGTAGTTAATCCTTCCTGCTCTTGATATCGTAAATTCATCGACTTTGCAAGATTATATAATAGCTTATTCTTTACTAGATTTTTATATTTACTATCAGGATTCGCACGAATTGCCCATCTCGCAAATTCAATGTCGGATACAAACATTAAATCTACCTGAACGAAACCATTTTTCGGGTTGCCAGAGATCGGGCAACGCATCGTTACACTACTGCCTAATTTTTTTGCAGGCATAACGGCCGTCATATTATGAGCATCTGTCCATTGTCTGATAGTAACTAATAATTCATCTTTAGTTATTTCCGACCTATCAACTGCTAGATCGATATCTCCACTCGTTTCTTTAATACCCGTTGATCCGAGCATGTTATTCAAAAGCGAGAGACCGGTAATACCCTCTAGAAAAGCGACCGTAGGTTTTACTTGGGCTCTAGCAATACGAATTACAGCTAAGTCGCCAACAAAGGCATTACCACCCTCAAATAATAATTCTGCAATTTTCATATAAGTATTTATTTCAATGTGCTATAATATTACATGAGCAAAATACAAGTATATCAAATATGTTATCTAAAGGAACAACTGGAAAAAGTTAAATTGCCGTTTGTTCCCTATAATAATTTAGAAAATTTGCATCCCGAATTATGTGAATACCAATCTTTTGAACCAGGACAGACATATGCATTACAGCACGGATTAGATCTATGGGGATTTGTTAGTCCAAAGTTTGAAGCAAAGACTAATATTACTGGCCAGCAATTTATCGATTTTATCGAAATAGATCCGAATCGAGCCGATGTCTATTTTATTAATCCAACTCCGATTAATGAAAGTCTATCTCCTAGTGTAATTACTCAAGGCGAGAATTGTCATCCCGGACTAAAAGATTTGATTCAACGAAATCTTAATAAGATGCACATATCTGTAGATTTAAATAAACTTTGGATGGATTCAGAGACATTCGCGCTTTGTAATTATTTTGTTGGAAATAAAATATTTTGGAAACAGTATATTGATTTTTTAAAGTTTTTTATCGATATGGTAAAAACGGATTCAGCCGATTACGATATGATGTTTAAAACCGCCGCTCATTATGGACCTAACGCCGCACTCCCTTATTTTACCTTTGTCGTAGAACGGCTGTTTAGTGTCTTTATTAATACAAATCATAATATAAAGGTAGAACATTACCGTTATACACGGGATGAATTACTAAATAAAACAAAATTGCCGCCTCATATCTTAGATGAACTGCGCTCGTTGTCCGACATAAAAACCGCGGCAATCTCCGGTGGGCGCCATGAATTATTAGAACATTATATTTTTTATAGAAATCGATTGGCGCAGGCTAATC